>JFBN01012131.1_pt1 | contig 50786 bp, 43 predicted proteins | sample 768741 | NCBI WGS metagenome assembly JFBN01 (sample SAMN01983846, study PRJNA193217) | chicken gut metagenome | biome: terrestrial biome; isolation source: ceca of Broiler chicken | host: Gallus gallus | place: United Kingdom: England | collected 2010-09-07
ACCCCTTGTACACCGATGCTTTCTTCTTTCATTGACAAATTATGTAATAAAAAACGAACTGAATTTTATCACAATTATAAAGACGATGAAAAAGAAATCCGAAATTTCATTTCGCTATTTCAGTCGAAAATTGCAAATGCTAGAATTATTAGTTATTCTAAAATAGACTTTCATAAAATTGAATTTACAAGACATAATATACATAGAAAATTTGATTTTGAAATTGTATTCTAATTATATATAGCCCTGAAGCTGCGTGGCTTCAAGTCTTTTGCTTTATCATTTCAAGGACGGCACAGGGTATAAAGCTCCATATTTTGATGCTCAAATTAAGCGCCAATTTCGCATCCGTTGCCAACGATTTTCAATAATTCCGTCTGCTACATCATCAATAAATCATCAATAAATCATCAATCAGCATCGTGTGTTTCTATCATATTTTCCCTTTTCTTTGTTTATAGCAGCGCGAATTTTGACCGCCAAGGCAAAAGCTTTGGCGGTCTTTTGGTATGGTTTTCAGTTACATCTCAAGTCCTTTGTCATTTCTCTAAGTCTTGATATTTCTTTTTGCTGCATAGCAGCGCAAGTGTGCATAATATATTAAATTTAAAATTATTATATTGACTGTTTTCATATAAATATTCAACAATAAGGTAATATATAGGTGTAAAAAGGCTGGTGCTCGGGGTATAGCATCAGCCTTTGAGATTTTTATATCATCAAATTGTCAGCGGTTATTATATAGTAAGGGACAAAAATTCCATAGCATCAATAAAGCATCAAATGGCACGCGGTCTTATGGAGAAATTGCAATAAAAGGCTCAACAGAGCCAATCATATCAAGGATTTTCCGCTTCCAACAGCCACTCCAAAACCGCGTGCCGAGGGTTCAAGTCCTTCTGCCCCTGCCAAAAACAAGAAGAGTCGCAGTTTGCGGCTCTTTTTGTTTTTGGTGTAGAAGAAAAGGACTTGAACCCGTGAGGGTTTTGGCGTAAAGAAAACAATTCGGTGAATTGTTTTCAGCCAAAAGCGCGAGGCGGGTACTGAAATTCGTGAGAATTTCGGTCGCCGAGCGAAAAGAAGGTGCGCAGCACCTTCGGTCAAGTCCTTCTGCCCCTGCCAAAGCAACGGACACCGCTTTTGCGGTGTCCGTTGCTTTTGTAAGTGACGAAACGCGTGCCGGCCGATGAGAATAAGCCCATAGGGATATGAGGGCAACGACACCGGCAATATATCCGTCAGCATAAACGGATATTCTACACGAATCTGCTGATAAGCGGAAAGTTGAACGGCTATCTTGCGGATATTGATAAACAGGCAGAGAAATGTTCTTTCGGCTGGTAAAGCAAATAGCGGAGCATGAGGGTATAACCGAAACACTTAAAGTCGAACATCCGATGGAGTGGGTTAGAATAATGAATGCGCTGCGTGAAGCGACTACGGGGATTGTGAATGCAAAAGTAATTTTCGTACAAACCGAATCTAATATGAAAGCCATAAAAGCGCGCCTGTAACGCTTTAAACGTAAAAGTAAAATCGAGGGGCAAGGTATAAACACCTTGCCCCTAAAAGTTTATGCCTTAAAAATGGATTGAGATCGGGCTTTTTCAGACTCTAATTCTCCACTTTTGGAAATAGAAAATCAGTGAATTGCTAAATGAAAATGTATCGGAATAATACGCCTAAAACCACGCCATCTGCACGGCTGTTTTAATCAACATAAAATTCTTTCAAATCATCAAATCTCTCCGGTATCGGATGTAATTAAATATACCAAATAACCGGCGGGATATAAAACATCGTATCGCTTTAATAAATCTATTGTCATGGCCGTCACAAGCGGCTTTTACAAGAGCTCGGAATTTATCAGCACCTTTTTTCCTGATAAACGCTTCAGGATCCATATTAGCGGGAAGCATTATTGTTTTAAAATCAAGATTTACATTTTCTAGTTTTTTAATAATCTTATTGACAGAAAATTGACCAACCGCATCTGAATCCATACAGATGATTACCTCTTTTGTGACTTGCGATAAAATATCTGCCTGTTCGTCAGTAAGATTCGCTCCAAAACATGCAACCGCATTTTTGAAACCGAATTGATGCAAACAAATAACATCCATATTTTAGCAAACCGGATGGGACAAAAATGGGCTATAGCTGGATTTCTTGCTGCAAAAAATCCTTATAACGCTCCGGACAAAATCCACATCTAGCCGAAGGATGTCTGAATCCATATACGGTTAACTTTTTATCCAACGCTATATCACCATTTGCTCGTGTACCCGGTTTATAAATAAACATTTCTATCCAATCCCTTTTTCCCCCTGTCTTAGGAACTTCAAATGGAATCGATTTATCTTCAAAAGAAGCTCGGTCTGGAAGATGATTATATACCAATCTGCTAAAGCAGCAAATTATATCAATTTTGTTTTCGTTTACAAATTGAATGAGTTCTTTATTATACCTTTTTCTATTTTCTTTGTCTTCGATTATTTTTTTAGCAGCACTGTCTTTCACCCCGCAAACCACATCAATATAATTTCCGAAATAGATTTTATCCCAAAACCTTTCCTTTTCCTCAGCTTTTGTTGTATCCATACCAAAGGATTGAGCAATCTTGTGAAAAAAACGATGATCTCTGCATGTGTTTTCTTCGGCTAAATATGTTTCTACAACCGAACTTGTTGTGTAAGAAGCTGGTTCTCCTTGTCCTTCGTTATTCTTATTATGATGTGATTCACCTAATATCAAGATTCTTGTTTCCTTTTCAGCTGCCTTACCTATATATACTCCATAATGCATTTTATTTCCCTCTTTCTGATTAAACTGTTAAAAACTTCTACTTCTATAACTGTTTCAAAATCACAAATCGGTCCCTGTAAAACTAAAATTCACAATTTATTCACATACCATCATTCTCCATAGCCTCCTTTTATCGCTTCTCACTTGTTTTGCCGGCGATTCCTGCAGCATCTTTTTCGGCTGTACCGCGACATTTCCTCTTCTTTATGCCATTTTACTCCCATTGCCCGTATTCTGCAAGACGCAATGGGACAAAAAAGGGACATTGGATGTGGTAACTTGTAAGCACAGCAAACAGAAAGGATGTTTTTCATGAGCGCATTTGACAAGATCATTGGGTATGCTTCCGTAAAAAAAGAGCTGAAACAAATCAGCGACACGCTGAAAAATCGGGAAGCCTACGACAAACTGGGCGTATCCGCGCCGAAGGGACTTCTGCTTTACGGCGAACCGGGCGTCGGAAAGTCTCTGATGGCGATCGCCGTCATTCAAGAAAGCGGACGCAAAGTGTTTTGCTGCCGCAAGGATTCACCAAACGGCGATTTTATCAAAAAAATCAAAGCGACCTTTGACGAAGCCATGCAAAATGCGCCGTCAATCGTTTATTTGGACGATATGGACAAATTCGCCAACGGGGACGAGCGGCATCCGGACGCGGAAGAATACGTCACGGTGCAGTCATGCATCGATGAAGCAAAGGATACCCAGGTGTTCGTTTTAGCGACCGTAAACAACATGCGTTGCCTGCCGGTCTCTCTTCGCCGCGCAGGACGGTTTGACCGTACGATCCGGGTGGCCGCGCCCCACGGAGAAGACGCAGTAAAGATCATAGCCTATTACTTGAAATCCAAGCGCTTTGTGGACGGGGTCGATCCCGCCGTCATTGCGAAAATAATGGACGGGCGCTCCTGCGCCGAACTCGAAACCGTGATCAATGAAGCGGGTTTATATGCAGGGTACGAACGCGCTGAATCCATAACGATGGACCACTTTTTGAAAGCCTGTCTGCGTACGGTGTTTCATATTGTGTACGATGACAGAAGTGATTTTGAGGATGAACCGGACGATTGTTCCCGCCGCCTTTCCGATCCGGACCATACTATTTCACAGGTCATATATCACGAAGCGGGACATGCCGTGGTATCGGAGGTGCTCTGCCCGGAAAGCGTAACGCTGGTTTCTGCGTGCTGCACAAGCGGAGATGTAGGGGGGTTCACAAGCTACTATAATGATAACAGCAAAACGTCGCTTTACTGGGAAAAAAGCCGCATTATCGGTTCGCTTGGAGGAATAGCGGCCATCGAGCAGAAATTCGGGATCTCCGACCTCGGCTGCGAACGCGATTTGGATCAAGCCTTTGATAGGGTAAGGGATTTGATCGTTCAAACATGTACCAGCGGCTTTCGCTTTCATAACAATAATTACAGCAACTCGGAACGCCTTATGTCGGAACAGGAACAGGCGGTTGCGGCGGAGGTTGAAAAATATTACCGCAAGGCAAAAGAAATTTTGTCAGCCAATTGGGAATTCTTCGAGAAGATCGCCGTAGCCCTTGCGCAAAAGAAACTGCTGTCCACTGTCGACATACAAAAAATTAAAAGTGAATGCAAAATTATTCCCGTTGCCGTATGATACATAGAAAGCGCGCGGCAGGACGGCGCATTGCCGGCGGAAGAGCTGATAGCGTTCGGTGTGCCGAAGGAAGCCGCCGAAGTCCTGGAAAAGCAAAAACAAATGTCCCGCATATCCTGCCGAAGCGCCGTGCAAAAACAGGGCGTTTCGGCAGGGCGGCAGCAAATATAGTAAAAATATCTATTTTACCCGCAGGCTGTCGAACTTGAAAGAAACGGCAAACCATGCTAAACTGATGAAAAGGTGCAGGAGGGGAACGATGCTGTATTTATCCAAAAGCAAATATTGCGCATTGTGGCAGTGCCCGAAGCTGGCTTGGCTGCAAAAATACAAACCGGAGGAAATGACGGTCGACTCCGGCGCACTGTCCCGCATGGAAACCGGCAACGAGGTCGGCGACCTGGCCATGGGCTTGTTCGGCGATTATGTCGAGGTGACCGCCTATAACGGGGATAAGCTGGATCTTACGAAGATGATCGAAAATACAAAGGCAGAAATGGCAAAAGGCACGCCCATCCTCTGCGAAGCGTCTTTCGACTATAACGGGCTTTACTGCGCCGTAGATATTTTGAAACAGGAAAACGGCGGCTGGGCTGTTTATGAGGTGAAAAGCTCCACGCACGAGGATAAGGCGGTGTATATCGCCGACGTAGCGTATCAAAAGTATGTTCTGGAGCATTGCGGCGTATCGGTTACGGGAACGTATCTAGTCACCCTGAACGGCGATTATGTGTTTGACGGTACACCGGATATCCACCGGCTTTTCAAAATCACCGATGTGGCGCAGATGGTAAAAGCGGAAGAAAAGAATATCGAACCGAATTTGTCTGTCGCCGAACGTCTGCTTGCGTCCAAAGAAGAGCCGGACATCGATTTGTCCGACCGCTGCAATCAACCGTATCCCTGCGGTTTTTGGCAGTACTGTACGCGGCATCTTCCGAAGCCCTGCGTGTTCGATCTTTATCGGATGCCCTTCGCGAAAAAGCTGGAATTTTATAAAAAAGGGAAGATCACATTTCCGGATCTGCTGCACGATCCCGGGATCACCAACGAAACCCAGCTGCGGCAGATGCAATACGCCGTAACCGACTGCGGCACATATGTGGACAAAGAGAAAATCCGAAGTTTTCTTAAAACGCTGTCCTATCCGCTGTATTTTCTCGACTTTGAGACGATGCAGCCGGCGATCCCCCGATTTATCGGGACAACGCCGTACATGCAGATCCCGTTTCAGTATTCGCTGCACTATATCGAGCGGGAGGGCGGCAAACTGAAGCACACGGAATTTCTCGCGGAATCCGGGACCGACCCGCGGCGTGAGCTTGCCGAGCGGCTTTGCGCGGATATCCCGGCGGATTCCTGCGTAACGGCTTATAATAAGAAATTTGAATGTGGGCGTCTCCGGGAGCTGGCAGCCGCCTTCCCGGATCTGGCGGAACATCTGCTTAGCATCGAAAGGAATATACGCGACCTGCTCGACCCGTTTCAGAAGGGGTACTATTACAACCGCGCTATGGGCGGTTCGTTCTCCATCAAAAGTGTGCTGCCCGCCATTTTCCCGGACGACCCGACGCTGGATTATCACAATTTGGAGGGCGTGCATCACGGCGGGGAGGCCATGGAGCTTTTCCCGAAGATCAAAGACCTGCCGCCGGAGGAGCAGAAAAAGGCACGGCATGACCTGCTGAAATATTGCGAACTGGATACGTTCGCCATGGTGAAGGTGTGGCAGGAGCTTGTGCGGGTGTCAAAAGAAAATGAGGAGGAAGAAAATGGATAATAACGCTCATGCCCCTGATTCCGTTCGCAATAATTTTTGGGACGGAAAGATCAAAGATGAACAGCATTCTTTCTTGGCTGAAGACGGAAAATTAAACGATAACGGCATAAAAGCAGCGGTCCAGCGTGCATTCGGTGATCTCTCCGTTCGCACCATGACACGAAAGGGGACCGGGAAAATTCCCTGCAAAGATTTTTATACGGAGGTCTGTGAAAAAGAGGAATACAAATTTTTGCATCATATAAAAATCTGGTTTGAAAGCGAAGAAAAAGTTACAGCAAAGGCATATGACAAATGGCATGAAGAAGCCTGTGATATCATATTGAATTTTTTAAGAACCCAATACGAAGATAGTTCCGTAACCTATGGCAAGGCACAGAAAGTCGTCAATATGACCATGAAGTATTTGTATTGCCTGAAAGGCGCCGAACAGGAACAATATAAAGAGAAATTCCAATACTGCCATATGCCTCTCGATTCGTTCATGCTGGAATGGTTTTGGCGCGAGGTCGCCGTATGGTACAACCAACCGGAAGTAAGGGAAAGTAAAAAAATTTTTCGGGGAAAAATCCCGACCTGGAGCACGATGCAGAAGGAAAAGGGTGATGATGATACGTTTGAAAAAAATGGAAAAAAGTACTATACATATTCTTTTTTTGTAAACAAGATCCGTAAATTTTTCGAAGAAAATCCCGATAAGTATCCGGGCTTGACCCCGTTCCAAGCGGAATTCTATATTTGGCCGGAGATACAAATTTGCCTTTCCGCGGAAGAATTGCTTTCCCGGCTGAAAAGTGCCGAGAGAATAACGTCTGACGAAAGAAAAACACAGATAGGATGCACAATGAAAGAAAAGTTGGATGAAGTGAAAAAAGCCATGAAGAAATATGAAAGCCTATCCAACGATAAAAATCCATAAAACCACAAGCACGAAGCCGACATCCCTTTGGGATGCCGGCTTCGTGCTGCAAGGCGAGAATTTAACTTTTGTAAATGTAAGCGCGATGTCCCAACAGCTTCCTGTGCGGCGGGAAACCATTTTCCGCGTGCCGTGCTGTTTTTCAGCGCATTATCGGTTTGCGGGGTCGCTTGCTATGTATATTTTTTCTGCGCTTTTTCTAAGTTTTCTTTGATCTTTTCCCGCAATTCTGTCGGTGCGGTGATCTCCACATAGTTGATATACTGCATTGCCCAGTGTTCCATGGCCAGCATACTGGCCTTCAGGCTGACCTTGACCTTATCATCGTCCAGCGGCTGAAGGCGGATATCCGTACCGAACCAGTCGATGACCTGGTCGATGATATGCCGTTCGGCAAGCATTTCCACAGTGCGCGGCTTGTCGTTAAACATATACGGCAGCGAAGCGGCGAGCTCCTTGTAATTTATGCCGTTTTCGTATCCTTTGACCGATCGCAGCGGCGTGAGCGGACGATCTGTCAGCTGCATGCCCGTAATGCGGTCCAGTCGATAGAACACAACATCCTTCCAATACTCGTTTCGCGCCATTAAATAATAGCGCTGGTTATGCAGAAAAAGCTGGTACGGGGAGGCGAAATGCGACGCCGATTTGTGCAGCTTCTTATCCGTGCTGTAGCGATTGTAGTCAAACGCGATTTGTTTGCCCTGTTCGATCGCATCATCAATAATCTCTATGTTGTAAAACAGGGCCTGATTTTCCGTTTTGCACCACTCGTTGACCGTGTAAATGTTTTTGACATGTGCGCGGAAGTATTGATTGGAAAGCCCACACAGCCGTTCGATTAAATCCGCGGAATGCTTCGCCGTGATATATTTGCTGCAAAGCACGCCGTCAATAAGCATGTGCAGCTCCGAATCCTCAAACCGTCTGCCTTCGAGATAACTGCCGTTGCGCCGGGATTCAATATCTATGCCGGCTTCTCGCAAAAGGGAAATATTTCGGCTGATGGCTTTGCGCTCGATCACGATGCCGTAGTCGCGTTCCAGATGTTCGGCAATGTCCTCCTGCGTGAGGGGATGATCGCAGTCGCTGTGTTTTTCAAATATTTGCAAAATGCGCAGCAGGGCCAATTTTTTCGGTTCCAGATTGTCCATTGCAGAAAACACCCCTTACAGTATATGGATTCTATTGTACCATAAACGGCGCGTTCCGACAATCCGACCGTGAAAAAATATAGATTTTTTACTTCTCAGGTTTCCCAGCTTATGCAATGCAGCCCGCCGCCGTCCTGCGCGATCTCGTGGATATCTATGGGGACGACGGCTTTTGTAAACAGCTGTTCCGCTGCACGTATCGCTTCTCCGTCCATTCTGCCGCCGAACACAGGCAGAAAAATATGCGCATCGGTTTCCAAAAAGTTGAGATAGCACCCGGCGGCGCTGCCGTTCGGCGACGCATAATACGGAAAATCGATCACCTCTATGCCGTTGCGGCGTAAACCCGAGCGGATGCGCTGTTCCAAGCCGTTTTTGGCAGAGACGCGGTTGCCGAGCACCGTGCTTTCGTCCAAAAACCGCACCATGCCGTCGGCGTGACCGGTCATATCGCTTTTGAGCGAGGGGATTATGATGACCTGCGCTTCCAAAAGCTGTTCGAGCTTTCGAACCAGAGCGGCTTCAGTATAGGTCGGATTTTCCGAAAACACACGGTCGCTGAGGATCGCCCGGCTTTTGGAAGGGGAAAATACCACGTTACCGCCATCTAAATTGATATCGGAGTATGTGATGGGACAATGGGGGATCTGCGGGGCGACCTCACGGCGAAAATCGGTGCGCAGCTGCAAATACGCCTGCAAATAAGACGGTTCGTAACGGAAAGAAACATAGACGCCGCCTTTGGTTTGGACCGGCATGAAGTCCCGCAGCCAAATGTCGCGGGTGTTTGAAAGCAGGGTGTGATTTACGCCGCAGGAAAGAAGCGCGGCGAACAATCTGTCCGCCGCGGGGTTGTGTTTTGGATTTTCGTATAGAAGGGGTGAGAAGTAAATCATTTTAGTTCGTCGATACCTAAAGTAAATCGTAACAAACGGTTTTTATCTTTATCGCAAATGTCTTTTGCATTGTCCAATCCGATGCGCTTTTGTGGCTTTGGTTCATTTCTTAATATGAACCCATCATCCGCTATCCAAATCTGTGTTTGTTTAGGATCAAGCAAATCTATTTGATTGAGGTCGCTGTAATTTATTTTTAGAGCTTCACCTAATTTCCTTGGTGCACTAACATACCATTCGCTTGGGTTGTCAATATTCACTCCTCCCCTAATTAAAACGCCTTCACCAACATTTTCTTTATTAGAAACGATGTCAAAACTGCTTCCTGGATATGTCTTGTTTTTTGTGTTGTTATAATGGACATAAAGGATGCCACCAATCATGTTTTGCGTAATCACGGCATTGCCAGTTTTGTATTTGTTGGCATGACAAGCCGTATCATCATGTGGATATGCTTCGGTTTCTGTAATTCTAAATCTTAAAGTTTCCAATTCAGAAATCTTGCGATAAATGATTTTTCCAAGTAACCAAGGCGCCAATTCTGTTGCAGACTTTGTAAAAAAATTGCGATCCGTTATTCTCTTTGCTTCCATTACTTATTTCTCCTTTCCACTGTATGTGTCATAAAACACCATATATACCATATCATTCCCACTTGCCAAAGTCAAGAAAACCAAGCCGCTTTGCGACTTTATGCTGTTTCGGCCGAACAAACGGCGCTTTCTGTACCCTCTATCTTTTGCAACACGTCTTGGGCGGCTTTTTTCAATTCCGTTAGACGGTCGGTATAAGAGGGGGCATTGGCGATCGCTTTTTTTGCACCGAGAGCGCCGAGCGTAACGGCGGAGATCTCAGCGCCCAAGCAAGCGCTCTCTATCAAATTTTTTAAGGTGTATTCGGAATACACGGTGTGAAACAGCGGAAAAACATCCGCCCCGGCTTCCACCAGCATACGGAACTGTAAAAAGCAGGCCCCGTCCATATTTAGGCAGATGTGCCGCATACATTCTGTGAAAAAATATTCAATGACCGGTCTGCGGCACCATAGCTGATTGACGTCAGCACCCGCAGCAAGGGTGGCTTGAAAGCCTGTGATATCTCGAATTTCACCCAGATGTTTCATAATGCATCCTCCGCCTGCTCGATTTGCGCCAACGTTTTGCGTAACGCATCTCGAAGTTCAAGGACCGCCGAATAGTAGTAGTTATTCTGCCAAAGCAGGTTTTGAGCCTGCGCGCTTTCTAAAAGGGCGCTGAGCAATTCCAGCCGCAGGGTCGTTCGCCGCATCAAATGAAAGGCGTTGTCATAACTTCCGGGATAGCCGCGAATGACGGACGAAACGTCTGCCCCGGCGGCCACAAGAATCTTGTATTTTTGAAGAAGCGTCCGATGCGTTTTGTTGCTGATCTCATAAATATGCATGAGCTGCTGAAAATAATAGTCCACCAGCGGTACGCCTTTCCAGGTGCCGTTGATATCCGCACCGCCGGCGATCGCCAGGATAAAATCCTCAATTTTTTCGATGCCTCCAAGTTTTTTCATAGAATTACCTCCCGTTTTCGTAGATGGCTTTCGGGCATGACCCATATAGTGGGCTTCGGCTCCGTGATCGGAAACGTCAGGCACCCGTCGGTCAGAACAAGAATACAGTCAAATGTTTCTTTGCAGGCTTGCCTGTAGGCGGGCAGCACGTCCGTGCCGCCCGTCATCGTGCGGTGATATTTTTCGAGCGGCACGGCGTTCAGATCGGTACCGTCGGTAAAGCCTGAAACAAATACTTTTGCGAACCGTGCCATCTTGGCAAGCTCTCCTAAAAACTGTTCGTACAATTTGTCTTCAATGCTGCCGCTTTCGTCCACCAGGGCGCAGATCTTCGCGCGCGGCTTTTTTTCCAAAACATCCTCGCATATGCCGAACTCGTCAAATTCGTAGGAAAGGTAATCGAGGTCATCTCCAAACGCGCTTTTTACATACTGCTGTAAAATGACTCGCCAATCCGCCTTGGCAGCGCGCGGCTGAAAACATTTGGCAAGCGGGCTGTTGCCAAGCCCGGCAAGCCGGCCGGCACTCTCAATGGCTTCCAGGGTATCTGCATCCGGAACAGCGCTCGATCCATCCGCGTTGCGCTCCAAAAGGTCGCCGTTGAGCAGGGGTTCGCCTGTCTTCTCCGGCTGCGGACAGCTTTTGCCGCCGCTCGTCCCGCCGAAACCGCTGTATATACTTTTCTTTGCGCCTTGCTGCCCCCTCGAAGATCTGCGGCTTTTCTGCAACAGTCGTTCGTAAATGTTTTCGGCTGTGTCATTCTCCCCGTCGATCGCACCCTTTGGCAGCGTGTATTTTGAATTCTGAATTTGAGAATTGATTGCCATATCGCAGGCGATATTCCAAAGCATATGCTGCCGGCTGCCTTTGCGGGCGGCGTGCAGATTGGCGATGTGCAGCATTTCGTGCAGCTGTACGCCAAGCCGTTCGTCCGGATTCAGGCTTTTCCAAAAGCTCGGGTTATAATAAAGCGTTTTCCCGTCCGGCGTTACACCTGCTGTTTCAACCTGCGTTGTCGCAATGACCTTGTGAAGATTCAGCACGATCGGCGCTAACCACGGTTCTCTCCAAATCAACATGGAAAAATTCATTTGACATGCATCCCAATCTTGCTCGCAGCGGACTTTAATACAGCCATACATTCCGGACTTGCGATCAGCCTTGTATTCAAAAACTCGATGGCGTATTTTGCAAAAATGATTTCACATTCCGCGCTTTGTTCTGCGATCCAGCGGTATACAGGCGGAAAATGTTCGATCGCCCGCTCGTCTTCTTTCAAAGCGGCGGCAAGGGTTGCCGTAAATGCGGACAAATGCACTTCCGATTGCGGCGTGGCTTGCCCGGTTACAATGTCTTCAATGGTGGGGCAAAGCGCGCTGTCTTTGAAAAATGCGCAGAATTTGGCTTCGTGCGCGCCGCGTATTGTTCCGTGCGCCGCGTCTGCATAAGGGATGCCCGCGTCTAACGCATAGGACAAATTGACCCATTCGCGCGGGCAGGCGGTTCCGGTTGACGGTTTTTCAAGCAACGCGTCGGGGTTTGCCAAAATGAAAGCCCGGATTTTCGGGTGGACATTATTTTCTTCCGCCCACAGGAGCCAATCTTTGGAAGATACCGGAAAGTCGACCGTAAAAACACGGGTCTTGGAGGCATATACCATTTCCCGCGCGCCGGTCTCATCTTCCACACGGTTCCCTGCGCCGAATACATAAAGCCCGGGCTGACCGCTTTTTAACGTATAGTCAAAAGATACGCCGTGCAGCTTGCGCTCGTTAAAAGGCGCATACGCCAGCTGCTGCAGAGCGTCCGGCGCATTTGTGTATTCGTCGAAAAACAAAACCGTCGGCGTATCCTCTGCTCTGTTGCGGTCTATCCTTTGTAACCACCATGCTCGCGCTTTTTGCAGGTCGCCGGTTTGCGGGGAGATATAGTCTTTGCCCTCGAAACTGCTCGGCGTTTCAGCGGAAAGACGAATGTCCACGAGGTCTGCGCCGAATTCTTCGGCAAATTGCGTTACAACCGCAGATTTACCGATCCCCGGCGCTCCCAGCAGCATGACCGGGATTTTAGCGGATAGCTTAAGAATGTTTTTGTCCATGCTTTTGCACTCCTTTGTCTTTTTCGGGGATTGTACCACGGCATATAATAAAACCTTGATATTATTGTATAAAATAATAAGAACCGACATCTTATGGTTTGTGCTGTCCTCAGGCATCGACTGCGGCCACGGTTTTCTGTATTTCCGGCGCTCTACTTTCGCTCGGGATCCGGTGGAAAGATACGGACGGGCGCGCCGGTGTACGGGGCTTTGTCCAATAGCGCACCATTCGCATATTGATAGAACCAGGCTTCACCGGTGCTTTCTTCGTCACGCACAATGGTTACGGTGTTCGTTTGGTGTGCATGCGCACGTAAAAAACGCGAAATCACGTCTGACCAATCAAAATCATCGGAGGAGATACGAAAATACATGTCGCGGCAGCCCTTGACCGTGTGATACAGACCGCCTAAACGGGCGCGAAGGAATTCGCTGTTGAGCTGCTCGATAACTTTTCGGTTCAGATGTTCTACGCTGTCCGGGTGGGTATAATACAGCTTTTCCATCACGTCCCAAATAAAAGAATAGGTTAAAAAAACATACGGCTTATTTTTGATCGCAAGCAGCAGATTCCGAACGGCGTTGCGGTGCGGGTTCAGCGACGCGCCGTAAGCGGCGATCAAATCCAGCACCAGTGCTTGCGTTTTTTGGCGTGCAGTGTGTTGGTACAGCCACTCGGCGGCGTAAAGGGTTTCTTCCACATTCTCTTCGTTGCCGTACAGATGCTGCAGACAGGGGATGGCTTTCCCGTCCCTGCGAATCATCCAGGCCGTCGGCTCTGCATCGAATTTATCGTGTTTCCGCTCAGCCCTTTCGTTCAGTGCCTTTAAGGTCGTGCGAAAGACCATAATATTCGGGAAATAGCGCTCCTTTTCGTCAGCAAATATATCCATGCCGTTGTGCTCGAAGTGCTCTTGAATGGCCGCCGCCACAGCGGCGCTGCGGGACTGTCCGAATCGGCACTGGCAGAGAAAGGTCGTTGTATCCCGAAGGTGCTGATAGACGAAATCGGCAATCTGCTTGGCTTGCGTCTCGGAAAACAGGCGGAAAGCATATTTCCCGCAGTTTTCGTAATCGATGTCCGACAGCATAATATCGTCAAAATTAAGCCGCAGCATATGCGCCGGCTCATAGTCCAAAACCGGCGGCTCATCCCCAAAATCCCCGATGCTGATCAGAGCGGTGTTCGGTGCAAAAGGCTTATGCGCAAGCTGAATCAGGGCAGGCAGGCTGTATATTTGTACGTCCATGGCAAGAACCTCCTTTTCGAATGGTATCAGAGTACCATAGCTGATGCCCTTAATTTGGGACATACGGGCGCCGTGTCGAAGTGAACAGGATCCTGCCGGGTTGCAATATGCTGTTTTATTGCGTAGGTTCAAGTTCCTTCGTCCTGCTGTTCCCAATGACGTAGCTAAAGCGTATTTGACTCTGCAGCTTTTTTTATTTATACTATAAACAGAACCTTCGGAGGTGCGATATGGATACCGTTACTGCGATTCGCGACCGTATTTTGCAGCTTTGCGGCGAGCGCAACATTTCCGTAAACAAGATTGCAAACCTTGCGGGCTTGCTGCCGTCGTCTGTGAAAAACATCCTGTACGGGAAAAGCCAAAACCCGAAAATCATTACGATAAAATCCCTCTGCGACGGCTTCGGCATCACGCTCGGGGAATTCTTTTCTACGCCGGAATTTGATGCGCTCGAGCAGGAGATCCAATGAAACCCGAGTCAAAAATTTCCGTGCTGTTCGACCGCCTCTTGTGTGCGTTCTTCCCGCGGCGCTGTGTGTATTGCGGCAGGCTGATCGTGCCCGAACGCACGGTCTGCGAGGACTGCGCGGCCAATCTGCCGCGTATTACGGCGCCTGTCTGTTCCTTTTGCGGCTGCACAAAAGCGGACTGCACCTGCAAACAGAAAAAACTGAAATTTGACGCGGTCTGTGCGCCGTTTTATTATGAAAAAGCGATCGAGCGCGCGGTGCACCGTTTCAAATTTGAAGACAAGGATTTTCTGGCCCGCCCGTTCGCGCAGGAGATCGCTTTGGCTATACACCGCGATTTTGCACAGCAGCCGTTTGATGTTGTGACGTTTATCCCGTTTACCAAGCGGCAAGCACGCTCGCGCGCGTTCAATCCGAGCGAGCTTTTGGCGCGCGAGACGGCAAGGGCGCTCTCGCTTCCCTGCGTGCCGCTATTGGAAAAGCTGTTCGAGACTGAGACTCAGCACCACCTGTCGCAAACAGCGCGCACGGGCAACGTGTTCGGCGTGTATGAAGTGAAAGACGCAGCCGCCGTGCAGGACAAGCGCGTTTTATTGATCGACGATATCAAAACCACAGGTGCGACGCTTTCAGAGTGTGCTAAGGTGCTTAAAATTGCGGGCGCTTCTTCCGTGCACGCCGCCGTGTTCGCTGTAGCGAAAAAGAAAAAAGGCAAAACGGCGCATGGAAGCAGCGGGAGCGGGGAGAATACGGGCAGTGGTAAAGGGCTTTGAGGTTCGGCCGATTTTCGCCGAAAAAACGACTAAAAACACGCAATATGCTTGACAAACCGCACCTTTGCTGGTATCCTATTTGCGATATGTAAAACGCTTTGACGAAGAATAAGACGGTGCACATCCGTACAGAGAACTGCCGGTCGGTGCAAGGCAGGGGGAGAGCCGTCTGCGTCGCTTCCGAGCGGTTTTGCCGAACGCGCGTTTGCGCTTTTAAGCAAAAACGGTTCCCGCCGTTATCGGGCTATGAGCGGCCGCCGAAAGCGGCAAGGTGAGTGGTACCGCGGATTTTTCGCCTCACACGGGTTCCTGCCCGCGTGGGGCGCTTTTGATTCATATTGTGATACGAAGGAGACACCAATGCGCAAAGAACTGGAAAAACAGTACAATCCCAAAAATGTCGAGGATCGCACCTATCAGATGTGGCTCGACAAAAACTATTTCCATGCCAAGCGCGAGGCGGGCAAAAAGACCTATACCATCGTGATCCCGCCACCCAACATCACGGGTCAGCTGCACATGGGGCATGCGCTGGATAATACGTTGCAGGATATCCTGATCCGCTATCACCGCATGGCGGGGTACGATACGCTTTGGGTGCCCGGCACGGATCACGCCTCCATTGCGACGGAGGCGAAGATCGTCGAGGCGATGAAAAAAGAGGGGCTTACCAAAGAACAGATTGGGCGCGACAAGTTTTTGGAGCGCGCCTGGGCTTGGAAAAAACAGTACGGCGGACGCATCATCGAGCAGCTTAAGAAGCTCGGTTCTTCGTGCGACTGGGAACGCGAACGCTTCACCCTTGACGAGGGCTGCAGCAAGGCGGTCAATGAGGTGTTCTGCAACCTCTATGAAAAGGGGCTTATTTACCGCGGCGAGCGCATCATCAACTGGTGTCCGCACTGCTTAACGTCGATTTCCGACGCTGAGGTCGAGTATGAGGAGCAGGCAGGCCACTTCTGGCATCTGCGCTATCCCTTCAAAGACGGCAGCGGCTACTTGGAGCTTGCCACCACGCGCCCCGAAACGCTCTTGGGCGATACGGCGGTCGCCGTGAACCCGAAGGATGAGCGCTACCGCGACGCCGTCGGCAAAACGCTGATCTTGCCGCTGGTGCATCGTGAGATCCCCGTCGTCGCCGACGACTATGTGGAAATGGACTTCGGTACGGGCGTTGTGAAGATCACGCCTGCGCACGACCCGAACGACTTTGAGGTCGGGCTGCGCCATGATCTGCCCGTCATCAATGTATTGACGGATGATGCGAAGATCACGGACGACTATCCCGCCTATGCCGGGATGGACCGTTACGAAGCACGCAAGGCGATCGTTCGTGACCTCGAAGCCGAAGGCGCGCTTGTGAAGATCGAGGATTACAGCCACAATGTCGGTACCTGCTATCGCTGCGGCACAACGGTCGAACCGCGCGTGTCCAAGCAGTGGTTTGTCAAAATGAAGCCCCTTGCAGGCCCCGCCATTGACGCGGTCAAAAACGGTGATACGAAATTCGTCCCGCAGCGGTTTGAAAAGGTCTATTTCCATTGGCTGGAAAATATCCGTGACTGGTGCATTTCCCGTCAGCTCTGGTGGGGGCACCGCATCCCCGCATGGTACTGCGCCGACTGCGGCGAGATCACGGTCTCGCGTACCGCACCCGACGCTTGTGCGCACTGCGGCAGCACGCATCTGGAGCAGGACCCCGATACGCTGGATACCTGGTTCTCCTCCGCGCTGTGGCCGTTCTCTACGCTCGGCTGGCCTGAGGAGACCGAGGACTACAAGCATTATTATCCCACCAACACGCTCGTGACGGGCTATGATATCATCCCGTTCTGGGTCATGCGCATGATGTTCTCCGGGCTTGAGCAAACAGGGCGGGTGCCGTTTGATACCGTGCTCATCCACGGGCTTGTGCGGGACGCACAGGGCAGAAAAATGTCGAAGTCCTTGGGCAACGGCATCGATCCGCTGGAGGTCATCGATCAATACGGCGCAGATGCGCTGCGCTTTACGCTTGCGACGGGCAACAGCCCCGGAAACGACATGCGTTTTTCGGATACGCGCGTGGAGGCGAGCCGTAACTTTGCAAACAAGATCTGGAACGCCGCGCGCTTCATCCTGATGAATTTGTCCGACGATGAGCCCGCGCCGCATATCCCGGAAAACCTCGCGCTGGAGGATAAGTGGATCTTAAGCCGTTTCAACGCGCTCGCTATGGGCGTGACGGACGCGCTCGAAAAGTATGAGCTGGGCATGGCGGTGCAGAAGCTTTACGATTTCATTTGGGATGTGTTCTGCGACTGGTATATCGAGATCGCCAAGATCCGCCTGAACGGTTCGGACGAAGCGGCAAAGCAGACCGTCAAGGCGGTGCTCGTATACGTGATGTCCAATACGCTCAAACTCCTGCACCCGTTTATGCCGTTTATCACCGAAGAGATCTGGCAGGCGCTGCCGCACACGGGTGAGAGCATTATGATCGCCGAATGGGTCAAGGCCGATGATGCATTGCGCTTTTCCGCGGAAGAGGAGGAGATGGAGCGCATCATGTCGGCAATCAAGGCCGTGCGCAACCGCCGTGCGGAAATGAACGTCGCACCTTCAAAGAAAGCGAAGATCTTTATCGAAACGGCATATGCCGATACGTTTGAGAAAGGCAAGGTGTTCTTTGAGCGTCTGGCATCTGCAAGCGAGGTTGAGGTCGGCGCGAAGTTTGACGATATGGACGATGCGGTTTCCATCATTACCGAAAGCGCCCGTATGTATATCCCGATGGCTGAGCTTGTGGATTTCCAAGCGGAGATCGCGCGGCTGCAAAAGGAAAAAGCCGGCGTAGAAAAGGAACTTGCCATGGTCAACGGCAAGCTTTCCAACGAAAACTTCGTTTCAAAAGCGCCCGCCGCCGTTGTTGAAGGGCAGCGGCAGTCGAAAGCAAGGCTTGAAGAAAAACTCGCCCTGTTAGACGAGAGCTTGCAAAACCTCGAAAAACGCATGTGACCGCCGCTGAGCAGCTACGGTGCTATGCATGTGCGCTTCTTGCAGAATTCTTAAGAAGTATCCCGCGAAATTTAACCGATTTTAAGCTTTTCGTTTACGGATTTGTAATCCTGGGGAGATACAATACAGGCGAATCAAATGAGGAGGCCGCCTATGAATCTGCTGGTCACATTAGATTCCAATTATGTTTATCCGCTGTGCGTGATGCTGCGCTCGCTGGTGCGCACGCACCCGCGCGTTTCGTTTGACGTGTATGTGGCGTACGCGCATCTTACCGACAGTGATTTCAAGACCATCGGCGATGCGCTGGAAGGCAGCGGCAGCCGTGTGATGGGTATCCGCGTGCCGGACACGCTGTTTGACGGCGCGCCGCACTCCAAGCGGTTGACAAAGGCGGCGTATTACCGCCTGTTTGCCTCGGAATATCTGCCGAAAACGGTGGACCGGGTGCTTTATATTGACCCCGATACGTATTTCCTTAAGGATATTTCCGACTTTTATAACATTGATTTCGGCGATGCATTTTACGCGGGATGTACGCACAACAACCTGTTTTATCATGTCCTGAATGTTTTGCGGCTGCATCTGCCGTCAAATTCCGTGTACTTAAACTCGGGCGTCCTGATGATCAATGTGCAGGCGCTGCGTTCGTTCTTTTCGCCGAACGAAGTGTTCCGATATATTGAAAAGAAAGGCGCTTTTTTGTTCTTTGCCGATCAGGATGTGCTCAACGCCTTGTATTACGACCGCAGCCTTGCGCTAGATGCCGCATACTATAATCTGGACGAGCCGTGCTTTAAGCGTATGGTCAAACGTATGGGTGAAGCGGCTGCGCATGATTTTGTTCGGGCAAACACCTGTATTTTGCACTATGACGGGAAATATAAACCGTGGAAAGCGGATTACAAGGGGCGCCTAGGGGATTACTATCCCGACTGGGCGCGCAAAGGGGAAACGATTTGGGCGAAAGCGGGGCTGTAAGCTCGTGAAAGAACGGGAAAGCACAACAAAAACACATTGGGTGCGTCTGCGCAAATTCCTGCCGATCGTGCTGCCGATTTTGATCTTGCTCGGGATTTCGGCGGCGCTGTACGCGACGTTCGGTCGTGAGCTGCTCACCATGGTCAAAGAGCCGCAGATCTTCAAAGCGTGGCTTGATAGCTTCGGCGCGTGGGGCGAGGTGATTTTTGTCTTCCTGCGCATCACGCAGGTCGCGTTCAAGTATCTGCCCTCCGAGCCGTTCGAGGTCGCTTCCGGCTATGCGTTCGGCGTTTGGGGCGGGCTTTTGTGGTGTACGGTCGGCACCCAGATCGGCAGCGTGATCATTTTGCTGTTGACCCGCAAATTCGGGATGCGCTTTGTGTCGTATTTCATTGATCCCGAGCGCCTTACGGGCTTTTCCTTTCTGAAACAGAAAACACGCCGCCGTACGCTCCTGTTCATCATTTATTTGATCCCCGGTGCGCCGAAAGACATTTTGACCTATTTTGTGGGCTTGACGGACATCCGTGTTTCGGAATATCTGCTCATCTCTACCGTAGCGCGTATTCCTTCCATTATCACGTCCACGATCTGCGGCGCATATTTTGGAGAAAAGAACTATCTTGCGGCGATTTTGGTTTACGGCGTAACGCTTTTGATGACCGCTGTGGGCGTGGTTTTGTACCGTTACATTCAAAAAAAGCAGTCCGCCGCCGCGTCGAACACCGATTGACAACCGGCGGGAATTATACTAAAATACGTTTGTGAGTAGGCTGAGCAATTGCGCACGCGCAAGCGTGTGAGGAAAGTCCGAGCATCACACAGCAGGGTAACGGCTAACAGCCGCCGAGGGCGACCTTAGGGAAAGTGCATAGAGAGATACCGCCGCTTTTTGCGGTAAGGGTGGAAAGGCGAGGTAAGAGCTCACCGGCGTGCAGGTAACTGTACGGCCAAGTAAACCCTACCCGATGCAACATCGACCGAAGTTGTCAGCTGGGCAGATACTTCGACGGATGGCTTCAGCGTATCGGCAACGGTGCGCGCAGATAGATAATTGCTTTAAACGACAGAACTCGGCTTACAGGCCTACTCACATTTTCTTTTGCGCCTCATACAATGCTATGGGGTGATTTTAATGTTGGAGACCTTTTTCGGCGCGGTGTTCGTGGGGCTTGTGGTGTTTGGGCTGTTGGCGCTGTGCTACGCGATCATGCTCAAGGTGATGCTTCCGAAGCGCAAATACGGGTACTACATAGTGATTCCGGCGCGGCGGTGTGACAGCGACGTGACCGCTGCGGCATATGCCGCGCGTATGAAAATGCATCTTATCGGCGACGAAGCCTACGGCAGCGTCGTGGTGCTCGACTGCGGCATGGAGGAAAAGCAGCGCCTGAACTGCCTGAACGTCTGCCGCGAGACGAACGGTATATACCTCTGCGATTTCGAGGAATTCGAGGAATTGGCAAAATGAGCGAGGAACAGAATGCGGAGCGTCTGAACGGCACGGTGGAGGACATCCGCTTTCGCAACGAACAAAACGGATATACGGTGCTGGAGATCGGCTGTGACGACGAGCTCGTCACGGCCGTCGGCGTATTTTCCAATATCTCCGTCGGCGAAACGGTGCGCCTTTCCGGCGCATGGGTCTATCACCCAACCTTCGGTCGGCAGTTCAAGGTCGAAGCGTTCGAGCGCGAAATGCCTGCGACCGCCGAGCAGCTATACAATTATCTTGCCGCCGGTGCGGTCAAGGGGATCGGTCCCGCGACCGCGGAAAAGATCATCAAAAAATTCGGCGAGCAGACCTTTGATATTCTCGAAAACGAGCCGGAAAGGCTGGCGACGATTAAGGGTATATCCCTTGATAAAGCAAAAAAGATACAGGAGAATTTCAAAAAGCAATTTGCCGTGCGCAGCGTCATGCTCGCACTTGAGGGGTACGGCATGTCCCCGCGCGAATGCATCGCCGCCTATGATGCGTTCGGCTCAAACGCCGTGGCGCGCATTCTTGAAAACCCGTTTGCGCTTTGCAACGGGGAAACGGGCGTCGGCTTTGAGCGCGCCGAAACGATCGCCGCAGCGCTCCCAAACCCGCCTGCGTCACATTTGCGCGTGCAGGCGGGGATCGTACATATCGTCCGCCAAAATCTGTATTCCAACGGGCATACTTGTATCCCGCGCGAAAAGCTTTTGTCTATCGCCGCTGCGTATCTTGACACGAATGCGGATACCGTAGATATCCAGCTTGACGCGCTCATAGAAGCACACACCCTCGTGCAGCGCGAGCTCGGCGGACGGGAGTTTGTTTTTTTGACGAGCGCCTATAACGACGAAAAGACCATCGGCGACCGCATTAAAATTTTATTGCGCTTCCCGCCGCCGCAGTCCGAGACGCTCGAACAGGACATTGCCGACATTGAACACGAAAACGGCATCTCCTATGCCGAGACCCAGCGCGAAGCCATCCGCACGGCGGTCGAACGCGGGCTGCTGATCCTCACGGGCGGCCCCGGCACAGGCAAAACGACAGCGCTCAAAGGTATTTTACGGTTGTTCGAACGGCAGGGCCTGGACATCGCGCTCGCTGCGCCTACCGGCCGTGCCGCCAAGCGCATGACGGAGCTTACCGGGCGCGACGCGAAAACGATCCACCGCCTTTTGGAAGTCGAGTGGGACGAGCACGACAACCCCGTATTCAAACGGGGCTTGCGCAATCCGCTCGAGTGCGAAGTCCTCATTCTCGACGAGCTTTCCATGGTGGATATCCACCTGTTTGCAAGCCTTTTGCAAGCCTTGCCGTTCGGCTGCCGTCTGATTATGGTCGGCGATGCCGATCAGCTCCCGCCCGTGGGCGCGGGGAATGTGCTCGCGGATCTGATCGGCAGCGGGCTTTTGCCTGTGGTCTGCCTGACCGAGGTGTTCCGTCAGGCGATGGACAGCCTCATCGTCACAAACGCCCACCGCATCGTCGGCGGCGAAATGCCTGTTTTAGACCGCAAGGACGGCGACTTTTTCCTATTAGAGCGAACGAATCCTTATACGGCGGCAAAGACGGTCTCCGAGCTTGTTTCCAAGCGCCTGCCGCAGGCATACGGGCTTTCTCCGACGGAGGATATTCAGGTGCTCTGCCCCTCCAAAAAAGGCGAGGTCGGTACGGTGCACCTCAATACGCTTTTGCAGAACAGCGTCAATCCGCCGGACGAGAAAAAAGCGGAGCTTACGGTCGGCTTCCGCACCTTCCGCATGGGCGATAAGGTTATGCAGACAAAAAATAACTACGACGTGATTTGGGAAAAAGCGGACGGTGAAACGGGCGAGGGGATCTTCAACGGCGACATCGGCGTGATTGAGCAGATCGACCCGCGCGCCGAGACCGCACGCATCCGCTTTGACGACCGTACCGTGGTCGCCGCAAAGGAACAGCTTGTTGAAATGGAGCTTGCGTACGCTGTCACGGTGCACAAAAGCCAGGGCAGCGAATTTTCGGCGGTTATCATTCCCGTCGTTTCGGTGCTGCCGAATCTTTGCTATCGCAATTTGCTGTATACCGCCGTCACGCGCGCCAAAAAACTTCTGATTCTGGTCGGCACCGCCGAAGAGGTGGAAAAAATGGTGCGCAATGATAAAAAGACGCGGCGGTATTCTGCACTGCAATATTTCCTGCACGACGAAGTGCAGTAAGGGGAGAAAGCTATGCGTGAAGTGATACCGCTGATGCAAAATTGGAAATTTTGCTTCGGAGATCTGCCGCGCGAAACGGACACGGCGGCATGGGAACCCATATGCCTGCCGCATACGTGGAACAATTTAGACGGGCAGGACGGCGGCGGGGATTACCGCCGTGGCAAGGGCTTCTATCGCCGCGTGTTTTCCTTGGAAAAAGACGAGCAAAAGCAATATTTCATCGAATTTTTGGGCGTTAATTCCGTTGCGGATGTGTATCTGAACGGCACGCACCTCGGGCAGCACCGCGGGGGCTACACCCGTTTTCGTTTTGAATTGACAGATTTTCTTCACACAGGCGAAAACACCCTGCTTGTGTGTGCGGACAATTCACCGTTTCCCGATGTGATCCCGCTTACGGCGGATTTCACCTTTTTCGGCGGCATCTACCGCGAGGTCAATTTGATCGTCACAGAGCGCACGCATTTTGAACTGCTGGACTTCGGCTCAGACGGCATTCGACTTTCATACCCGAATACGCCGCAGGTGCGCGAATGCGCAGAGCTTTCCGTGGCTGCCAAGGTGTGTTCCGATACGCCTGAAGCCTGTACGGTGCGCGTGCAGGTGCTTTCTCCCGCACCGTTTATGCCATGCGCGGGGATAGGGCATCCCGATTTTACGCCGCCGAAGGCTGCGCCGCAAATCGTTGCCGAGGCGCGCTTCCCCGTACAAGGCGGCAAAGCCGAAGGGATGCTGTCGATTTCGTCGCCGCATTTATGGAACGGCAGGCGCGACCCGTATCTGTACCGCGTCGTCTGCACGCTGTATCACGGTGAGACCGCAGTAGACGAGGTGCAGAAGGATATAGGTTTCCGCTATATCCAAATCCACCCGCGCAAGGGCTTTTTCTTGAACGGTGCATCCTATCCGCTGCGCGGTGTGAACCGCCATCAGGATCGTGAAAATATGGGCTGGGCGATCACGGAAAACGAGCACGACGAGGATTTTGCACTCCTCTATGAAATGGGCGCAAATGCTGTTCGGCTGGCGCATTACCCGCACCATCCGCATTTTTACGATCTTTGTGACCGTTATGGGCTGCCTGTTTGGGCGGAGATCCCCTTTGTCGACCATATCGGCGGCTGCGGCATCTCGCCGCTTGCAACGGACAAAACCGTTGACGCGGCTGTGACCGCTCGGCAGCTTGAAAACGCCAAGCAGCAGCTCACGGAGCTTATTTTGCAGCAGGGACACAGACCATCGATTTTTTGCTGGAGCATGGCGAACGAGGTCGTGCGTAAATATAAGGCCACGGCGGCAAAGATGCTTGAAAGCCTCAACGCACTCGCCAAAAGCCTTGACCCCACGCGCTATACGGCACTTGCCACGAATCACTATGCCGGTGACAAATGGGCGAGCGATATAAAGGGCTGCAATATTTACCCCGGCTGGTATTGGGGCAGTGCGCGGCAGTTCCCGGCGCAGGCGCTCGCGCATGTTCGGGCGAACCGTTTTCGCGGCGTCGCGGTGTCGGAATACGGTGCGGGCTCGAATGTCTCCCATCACACCGAAACGCCGCAGCAGCCGAAAAACACCGTGTGTGATTTCCATTCCGAGGAGTGGGCGAATATCGTCCATGAGCATGCGCTCCGGTACTTTATGTCCAAACGCGCCAAAAAGCTGTGGGGCACGTTCGTATGGAACATGTTCGACTTTGCCATTGACAGCCGCAATGAGGGCGGGATTCCGGGCAGGAACGATAAAGGCCTTGTGACCTATGACCGCCGCACCAAAAAAGACGCGTATTTCCTGTATCAGGCATATTGGCGGACACTTCCCGTAACATACATCACCTCGCGCCGCTTTACCGAACGCCGTCAGGAAACGATTTGTGTCAAGGTGTATTCCAACGCGAATGCGGTCACCCTTTTCTGCAACGGCGTGCAGATCGCCGAAAGAAAGGCGTCGCAATGCCGTCAGGCGCATGTGTTCCTGTTTCAAAATGTGCTGCTGCAAGCGGGCGAAAACACTGTGACCGCGCGCGGCGATAACGGCGCGGAGGATACCGTCGCCTGGCATTTGGAGAAGTAAGAAAAAGCCTTGACAACGTTTTTTCGTTCTGCTACAATACCCACGAAGTAAAACAAGGGAGATGAAAGGATGCGCAATTTTTCCTGCTGAATGTCCGGCACGCGACTTGCGGGCTTATGCCCGTGGTTCGGTGTGCTTTGTCGCAGGAAAAATGTCGTGTCCGCCCGTGTGAAAGCGGGAATTTGCCCCTTTGTGCGCAATTTCGGGCCGCAGACTTTTGCCTGCGGCCCGATTTTTTCGCGAAAGGGGATCTTTATGTCTCAAATCGATGTGCGCCATCTGACTTTTTCCTATGACGGTGCATTTACGCCTGTGTTCTCCGACGTTTCCTTTCGGCTGGATACCGATTGGCGTCTCGGCTTTGTCGGGCGCAACGGCCGCGGGAAAACCACCTTTTTAAAGCTGCTGACGGGTGAACTGCCTGCGGGAAATGCGATCCAAAGCAGCGTACCGTTTGCGCGCTTCCCGATCGATGTGCCTGATTCGAGTTGTTCGGTCAGCGAATTATATACCCTTGTGCCCGGTGCGGAATTGTGGGAACTCGAGCGTGAACTGCGGCTGCTCGGACTCACAGAGGATGCGCTCGAGCGTCCCTATGTCTCGCTTTCCGGCGGGGAGCGCACCAAGGTGCAGGTCGCGTTGCTGTTCCTGCACGAGGGCAGCTTTTGCCTGCTCGACGAGCCGACCAATCACTTAGACCGCGCCGCGCGGAAAAAGCTCGGCGCATATCTGCGCAGCAAAAAGGGTTTTATTCTGGTCTCGCATGACCGCACGCTGCTGGATCAATGCACCGATCACACGCTTGCGATCAATAAAACCGGTATCGAGGTGCAGAAGGGCAGCTTTTCGGTATGGTTTGCCCAAAAGGAACAGCGAGACCGCCGAGAAGCTGCGGAAAACGAAAAACTTACGCAAGAGATTGCGCGGCTTAACGACGCCGCACGCCGCGCCGCAGGATGGTCGGCGCAGGTGGAAAAAAGCAAAAAGGGGACGCGCAATTCCGGCGTGCGCCCCGACCGCGGCTATATCGGGCATAAGTCCGCCAAAATGATGCAGCGTGCAAAGTCGATCGAAAGCCGAAAATCTGCGGCGGCGCAGGAAAAAGCCGCGCTGCTGCACGATGTGGAGACCGCAGAAGCACTGCGGCTGCACGTGCTGCCGTTCCCGAAAACGCGCTTGGCAGAATTCGACCGCGTTGCCGTGCAATTCGGCGAACGCCCCGTATGTGCGCCTGTACGCTTTTCGGTGATGCGCGGCGACAAGATCGCCTTGGAGGGCGGAAACGGCGCAGGAAAAAGCAGCCTTCTCAAACTCCTGCTTGGTGAAAATATCCCGCACACGGGCAACGTTTTTGTTCCCGAGGGCTTGAAGATCGCCTATCTCCCGCAGGAAAGCGAGGGACTGTCGGGTACGCTGTCCGATTATATCGCTGGCATCGGCGCGGATGAAACGCTTTGCAAGACCATTTTGCGCAAACTTGATTTTTCGCGTGAGCAGTTTTCCGTCCGCCTTGAAAATGCCTCTGCGGGGCAGAAAAAGAAAGTACAGCTTGCCGCCTGCCTGTCGCTGCCGGCGCATTTGTTCATTTTGGACGAGCCGCTCAATTACATGGATATCTGGTCGCGCATGCAGCTTGAAACGCTGTTTCGGGAAAGCGAGGCGACCGTGCTGTTTGTCGAGCACGATGCGGCATTTTGTTCCGCAGTCGCCACCGAAACGATTCGCCTGACACCGCCCGCAAAAACCTGAAAAACCTGTGCGAAAACGGTTGCCCGAATGTAAGAAATATGATACAATATCTTGAAAAATAATGGCATGAAATACATATAAGGGGATAGGCATATGGACTCCGAAAGAATTTTCAAAACCTGCATTTTCGGCGGATTTAAACGTGAGGATGTTTTACAATACGTCGGGGAGCTGCAGGCGGAGATCGCCTCGCTTTCCGAGGAACTGCAAAAAAAATCCGACGAGCTTTCGGCGCTTTCTGCGAAAGTGAACGAGCTCGAAGCTTTGTGCGAAGCGGGCGAGCAGGCCAAGCAGCAGCTTGCCGTGACAACGGGTGCGCTGGAAACGGCGCAGCAGCAAAACACAGCGCTGCAAGCGGAAAACGAAGACTTGCGCACGCAGCTTTCGGGGCTGGATGACGAAAAGCGGAAGATGGAGGAAAAGGCACAGGAGCTTCGTGCAACACAGGCGCAGCTCGGCGCAGCGTTTTTGGATGCGCGCAAATATTCCGATGAGATCGTAAACGCTGCGAACCAAAGGGCGAATGAGACGCAGGCGGACGCCGCGCAAAGCATTCGCGAGCAGGCGAGCGAGATCGCGCGCCTTTCGGCGGATGTGGATTCCATTTCCGCCACGCTTTCCAAATCGGTCGAGGATCTGCATGCGCAGATCTCCGCGCTGTCTGCGAAGCTTTCCAAGGCGGCGCAGGCGCTTTCTGTCCGCCGCGATGCGGAAAAATTCCTGCCCGACGTGTCCATGCACATTTCCCCGGAGATCAGTGAAGCGTTTTCCGAAACAGAACAAGGAAAAAGCGAACAGAATATCTATCGCTTCGGTGCTTCGAAAGAGGGGTAAACGTTGCGCGAATATCATATCACCACCGACGAGATCAAAGCATACGCGCCGCAGCTTGCCGCCGGCGATACCGTGTATTTAAGCGGCACGGTCTATACCTCGCGCGACGCGGCGCATAAGCGTATTGCGGCGCTGCTTGAAAAAGGTGAGCCGACGCCGTACCCAATCGCGGGCTCGGTCATTTACTATGCGGGTCCTACGCCCACGCCGCCGGGTCTTGCCATCGGCTCGTGCGGGCCGACGACCTCCGGCAGAATGGACGTCTACACCCCTGCGCTTTTGGATCTCGGGCTTGCCGCGATGGTCGGCAAAGGACCGAGAAGTAAGGCAGTTTGCGATGCGATCGTGCGCAACGGCGCGGTGTATTTCTGCGCCGTAGGGGGCGCGGGGGCGCTCGCGAGCAAATGCATCACAAGCTGTGAGGTCATCGCATTTGAAGACCTGGGCTGCGAGTCCGTCAAAAAACTGACCTTTTCCGACTTTCCGCTGACCGTGGCGATCGACGCGAACGGCGGCAACCTGTTTATCTAAACGCCTTTGGAGATTTTTATGGATTACAACGCATTTTTACAGCTGCGCCGCGAGATCATCGAAAACGAATTCCGGCGCATGAACGATATGCAGAAAAAAGCGGTCTTTCAGGTGAATGGGCCGCTTTTAATTCTGGCAGGCGCGGGCAGCGGCAAAACGACGGTGCTCGTCAACCGCATCGCAAACCTGATCCGGTTCGGCGATGCTTACAATTCCGATTTTGCACAGCGCACCCCTGACGAGCACGATATGGAGCTGATGCGCCGTTATCTGGACGGCGACCACACGGTGTACCCGCAAATCGCGGACGTCCTTTCCGTGGATGCGCCGAAGCCGTGGCAGATTTTGGCGATCACCTTTACCAACAAGGCAGCAAACGAGCTGAAAGAGCGCTTGGCAGTGATGCTCGGCGAGGATTCCGTGGACCTTTGGGCGAGCACATTCCATTCTGCCTGTGTGCGCATTTTGCGCCGCAATGCGGACAAGCTCGGCTTTACCAACCGCTTCACGATCTACGATACCGATGACAGCCGCCGCGTGATGAAGGAATGTCAGCGGTTATTGGATATTGAAGACCGGTTCCTGCCGCACAAAATGATCCTTTCCGAAATCAGCCGTGCGAAAGATGCGCTCGTCACGCCCGAGGAATTTCTGAAATCGGCGGGGGAGGATGTCAGGCTTCGCAAGATCGGCGAATGCTACGCAAAATACCAGCAGCTTCTTAAAAACGCCGACGCGATGGATTTTGACGATCTGATCTTCCACACCGTCCGCCTTTTGGAGGAAAACGAGGATGTTGCCGAGCACTACAGAAGGCAGTTCCGCTATGTGATGGTGGATGAGTATCAGGATACCAACCATGCACAGTACCGCCTGACGGGGCTTCTGGCGGACGGCTACCGCAACATCTGCGTGGTCGGCGACGATGACCAGAGCATTTACCGCTTCCGCGGCGCGACGATCGAGAATATCTTGAGCTTTGAAACACGTTACCCGGACGCGGCTGTCATCCGTTTGGAACAGAATTACCGTTCTACGCAGAATATTCTGGACGCCGCCAACGCCGTGATCGCAAACAACAGCCAGCGCAAGGGCAAGAACCTCTGGACGGCGAACGGCGCGGGCGAAAAGATCACGCTCGAAACGACGGAGGACGAAACGGCAGAAGCGGCGTTTATCGCTGAAAAGATCACGGATTCCGTCGCGAGCGGGCGGCGTTTCGCCGACCACGCGGTGCTTTATCGCATGAATGCGATGTCGGGTCCCATCGAGCGTGCGCTCGTCAAAAACGCCATTCCCTACCGCATCATCGGCGGGCATAAATTCTATGACCGCATGGAGATCCGTGATGCGCTGGCATACCTGTCCGTTGTCAACAATCCGTCGGACCGCGTGCGTTTGCAGCGCATCATCAATGTCCCAAAGCGCGGCATCGGCGACACCACCGTGCAGCGCGCTAACGAGATCGCCGACCTGCTTGGCGTGCCGCTGTTCGAGGTCTTTAAGACTGCCGATGAATACGACGTCCTGAAGCGCGCGGCGGGCAAGCTCAAGGATTTTGCCGCAATGATGGAGCGCCTGTCTGCGCTTGCACAGGAAGCACAGCCTGCGGAGGTCTTGAGCCGCGTGCTGGAGGAGACAGCATATGTCGAAAGTTTGCGCACAGAGCCCGAAAAATTCGATGACCGCGTGCAGAACTTAAACGAGCTTTCCGCAACGCTTGTGCGCTTTACCGAGGAAAACCCCGAGGGCACGCTGGGCGACTACCTCGAAGAAGTTGCACTTCTTACGGATATCGACAACTACAATGCGGATTCCGACACGGTTGTTCTGATGACCCTGCACGCCGCGAAGGGCTTGGAATTCCCCGTTGTGTTTATCCCGGGACTTGAAGAGGGTGTGTTCCCCGGGCAGCAGAGCATGTATGTGGATTCCGAGGTCGAGGAGGAACGCCGTCTTGCCTACGTCGGCATTACGCGCGCGAAAGAGCGGCTCTATTTGACCCATGCGAAATCCCGTATGATCTATGGTTCCACAAACTACTACCGTCCGTCGCGCTTCGTGGCCGAGATCCCCGAAAAGCTGTTGGAGATCCACCGCCAGACCGGCTTCCGCGAACGCGCGGGGCTCACGGGAGGCAGCAGCTTTTCGTTCGGGAAAGCGTCTTTGCCGCATACGCAAAACACGGTGTCGGTCAACCGCGGCTTTTCAAAGCCTGCTGCGACCGCCGGCAATCGTGCACCGCTGCCGGAGCTCAAACCCGGCGACACGGTGGAGCATAAGGCGTTCGGCACCGGCGTGGTCGCAAGCTGTCGCCCCATGGGCAACGACGTGCTTTTGGAGATCGCGTTCCAAAAGGTCGGCACGAAAAAGCTCATGGCGCGCATGGCGAATTTGAAAAAGGTTTGATCGAAAAAGGACTCCGTTCGCATTGCAAACGGAGTCCTTTTTATATCCATTTTTATGCGCTCAGATTCTCGCCGCACCGCTTTCGCGCGCCGCTTTTGCCACGGCTTCGGCGACGGTTTTCCCGACGCGCTCGTCAAACGCCTTCGGCAAAATATAATCGGCGCTCAGCTCCTCGTCGGAAACGAGCGATGCGATCGCCTGCGCAGCGGCGACCTTCATCTCCTCGTTGATGTCCCGTGCGCGGCAGTCGAGTGTCCCGCGGAAAATGCCGGGGAACGCCAGCACGTTGTTGATCTGGTTCGGGAAGTCGCTTCTGCCCGTGCCGACCACCGCCGCGCCGGCCGCTTTCGCGAGGTCGGGCATGATCTCGGGCACGGGGTTCGCCATCGGCAGTACCACAGCGCCCGCGTTCATCGAGCGTACCATGTCTTCTGTCACAATGCCCGGTGCGGAAACGCCGATGAAAATGTCCGCGCCGACCATCGCGTCTCGGAGCGTTCCGGTTTTCTTTTGGCGGTTCGTTATGCGCGCCATTTCTGCCTGCGCGGGATTCAGACGTTCGTCGCCCTCGCAGACGATGCCTTTGGAATTGCAAAGCAGGACTTCGCCGACACCCTGCTTCATCAAAAGCTTCGCAATGGCGATGCCCGCAGCCCCTGCGCCGCTGAACACGGCGGTGCAGTCTGAAAGCCTCTTGCCGACCACGCGCAGCGCGTTGAGCACCGCCGCGAGCACGACCACCGCCGTACCGTGCTGATCGTCGTGGAAGATCGGAATGTCGGTCTTTTCCTTGAGCTTTCGTTCGATCTCAAAGCAGCGCGGCGCGGCGATGTCCTCCAAATTCACCCCGCCGAACGAACCCGCAAGCAGGGCGATGCAGTTGACGATCTCGTCCACATCCTTCGAGCGCACGCAAAGCGGGATCGCGTCCACCCCGCCGAATTCCTTGAAGAGTACGCATTTGCCCTCCATCACAGGCATGCCTGCTTCGGGACCGATGTCCCCGAGCCCCAAAACGGCGGTGCCGTCCGTCACGACCGCTACCGTGTTCCAGCGGCGCGTCAGCTCGTAGGATTTGGAAACGTCCTTTTGAATTTCCAAACACGGCTGCGCAACACCCGGCGTGTAGGCGAGCGAAAGCGCATCTTTATTATCCACCTTGGCGCGGGCGGTCACTTCGATCTTACCCTTCCATTGGTAGTGCAGCTTTAACGATTCGGTTTTGTAGTCCATGCTGTTTCTTTCCTTTGCTTGAATTTAGTGCTCGATCCAGTCGCGCGAGCGTTCCACCGCACGCAGCCAGCCTTTATACAGGCGGTTGCGCTCCTCCAAGATCATCTTCGGCTCAAATATGCGGTCGACCTTGCGGATCTTCTCGATCTCCGCCTTGCTTTCCCAAAAGCCGACTGCAAGCCCCGCCAAGTATGCAGCGCCAAGCGCCGTCGTCTCGACCACGACAGGGCGGTTGACCTTGGTGCGGATGAGGTTTGCTTGGATCTGCATCATGATGTTGCTGACGGAAGCGCCGCCGTCTACACGAAGCTCCGAAAGCGCAATGCCCGAATCCGCTTTCATCGCTTCCAGCAGATCCGTCATCTGGTAGGCGATCGCCTCGAGCACCGCGCGCGCGATATGCTCGCATTTGACGCCGCGCGTGAGCCCCACGATCGTCCCGCGCGCATACATATCCCAGTACGGTGCGCCTAGCCCCGTAAAGGCGGGGACGAAGTAGATGCCGTTGGCGTCCTCCACGCTTTCGGCAAGCTCGTCGCAGCGGTGCGCCGTGTCAATGAGCCGCAGATCGTCGCGCAGCCACTTGATGACCGAACCCGCGTTGAACGCCGAACCCTCGATCGCGTATTCTACCGCATCGCCGATGCCCCATGCCACGCCTGTAACCAGGTTGTTTTTGGAGTCGACGCGCTCTTTCCCTGTGTTCATCAGTAAGAAGCAGCCCGTGCCGTACGTGTTCTTCGCCTGGCCCGCTTCAAAGCAGCCCTGCCCGAACAGCGCGGCGGGCTGGTCGCCGATCGCCCCGGCAATGGGTACGCCGACAATGTCCTCAAAGCCTAAAAGCCCGGGCGCGACCTCGCCGTAAACGGCGCTGGAGGGGACGGGGGTGGGCAGGATGCTCATCGGGATGTCCAGCGCTTCACACAGGTGTTCGTCCCAGCAAAGCTTATCCACGTCGAACAGCATCGTGCGCGAGGCGTTGGAATAGTCCGTGATATGTACCTTGCCGCCCGTCAGGTTCCAAATGAGCCACGTTTCCACCGTACCGAACAAAAGCTGCCCCGCATCGGCAAGGATGCGCGCGCCGGGCACATTGTCGAGAATCCATTTGATCTTGGTCGCGGAAAAGTAGGCGTCCACCACAAGCCCCGTGTGTGCCTTGATGTAAGCGGTCAGTTCCTTATCCTTTTTGATCTCCTCGCACATGTCGGCAGTACGGCGGCACTGCCAGACGATGGCATTGTAAACAGGCTTGCCCGTGCCTTTGTCCCACAAAATCGTGGTTTCCCGCTGGTTGGTGATGCCGATGGAGGCAATATCCGAGGTGAAGATGCGGTTTGCGGTGATGACCTCGGTGACTGCCTGAAACTGCGAATAAAGGATCTCCATCGCGTTGTGTTCCACCCAGCCGGGCTGCGGATAGATCTGGTTGAACTCGTGCTGCGCTTTTGCCACGATGTTGCCGCGATGATCGAAAAGGATCGCGCGGGAACTGGTCGTACCCTGATCAAGCGCGAGCACATATTTTGCCTTGGACAAAACAAACACCTCGTTTTCCCGTTGAAAATGCAGTAGCTTATTTGCCGTCGTTTTTGTGCGCGCGTTCCACACGCGCGTCATCTATGAGGTTGTGCAGACCCTGCCAGTGCAGCACACGGCGATTGAACCACAGAGACTGCGCCGCACCGCGCAGCTTGCCCGGCAGCGCTTGCTTAAGCGTTGCGTAATGCACATGGTAGACATTGAGCAAATCAAAGTATTCCGGCAGCCCCGCTTCAAACCGTTCGTAGCTTCGATCCTCCGGCGCGGACCAGGCGGCTTCCGCGATCGCGCCGAGCCGCGGGAAGGTGCGGTGATCCGCTGTTTTTTGATCGGGGACATACTCTGTCCAAAGCGGCGCTTCTACCCCAAGAATGTTTTCCGAAATGCCCGGTTCATATTCGTATGCACGCTTTAAATCGACCCAACCATAGGGAAAATCCAAATAATAGGGGAAGGCGGAGGAATTGATCATCTTCCGCCCGGCTTCGAGCTCGCGGCGAACGATCCCGTTTTCCTCATTTGCGCCGCACATCTGCCAAATGATGTCGCGATCCAGGCGCTCGGTGCTTTCCACACCGTCATAATTCCACATGATCGGCGTAAATCCGTGCTCCTTCACATAGCGCGCTACGCGGCTCATGAAATACTGCTGCAACTGTTCTTCGTTTTGAAGCCCCTTTGTGCGGATCACGTCTTGGCAATGCGGACAACGCTTCCAGCGCATCTTGACCGCCTCGTCACCGCCGAGGTGGATGTATTTGTCGGGGAACAGCTCAAAAAGCTCATTTAGCACATCAAATACAAAGCGGTACGTAGACTCTTTTCCTGCACAAAGGATATCGTGTTTTACGCCCCAATGCGTGGCGACCTTGAGCTTGCGCGAAAAGCACGAAAGCTCGGGGTAGCAGGCAATGGCGGCGACGCAGTGCCCGGGGATGTCGAATTCGGGGATGACCTTTATAAAACGGCGGTGGCAGTAGTCCACGATCTCGCGCACGTCCTCTTTCGTGTAAAAGCCGCTTTCAGGCTTTAGACCGAAATTCGTATGACTGCGGCGCGAGCCGATCTCCGTAAGCAACGGATATTTGTCGATCTGCACACGCCAGCCCTGATCCTCCGTCAAATGCCAGTGGAAGCGGTTGAGCTTGTGCAGCGCCATCAGATCGATGATGCGCTTGATCTCTTTGACGCTCTGGAAATATCTACCGGAATCGAGCATGAACCCGCGATATGAAAAGCGGGGTTTATCGTCGATATAGAGGTCGGGTACGACGCCGTTTCCCTGCAATAGCAGCTGCTTTAAGGTCTGAAGCCCGTAAAACAACCCGTTTTCGGCACGCGCGTAAATATAAATGCACCCGTCGCGCGAGACGAGCCGATACCCCTCATCGCAATCCGGCTCGTCTGTCAGCTCCAAACGGATGGTGTTTTCGGTGGCTTCGGGATCGCGGTGGATGCGGATATCGAATTGCTTTTTTACGAAATTGCGAAATTCATCGATAAACGCCGCTTTGGTAATGGTGGTGTCCTCATCCAGCGTAAAGCGCGTCTTGCCGCCGGTGATGATCATCTCGTTCGGCTGCGGAACAATATTGAACATAACATCCCCCCAAAAGCGGAAATTTTCAACAGTCTATAAGAATTTCTTTTATTATAGCAAACCCTGCATAAAATAACAACAGAAAAAACACAAACCCTGTATAAATCCACAAAGGAAAAACCTTTGCAATACCTCTTGCTTTTCGAGGGGTTTCATAGTATAATAAGTCTACCTTAATTGGGTCGTGTGCCGTGTGGGTCCTGTGCGACAGCGCTCCGTGAACCATGTCAGGCGGGGAACCGAGCAGCATTAAGCGGTCAGCCTGTGCGCCGCAGATCGCCTGCACGGTGCATGACCGAGTTAAGGTATTTTTATGTTTTTCTTTTTTTAGGAGGTACGCTGTGTATCAGGTGCTTTACCGCAAGTGGCGGCCGAAAACCTTTGCCGACGTGGTCGGACAGCCGGCTGTTACCGCGTCGCTTATGGGCGCGGTCAAAAGCGGCAGGCTGTCGCACGCCTATTTGTTCACAGGCTCTCGCGGAACGGGCAAGACCTCCTGTGCGAAGATCCTCGCCAAAGCGGTCAACTGCGAGCACCCTGTGGACGGCAACCCCTGCAACGAATGTGCGACCTGCCGCGGTATCGACGCGGGCACGATTTTGGATGTCATTGAGATCGACGCCGCCTCCAACAACGGCGTGGACAATATCCGCGACCTGCGCGAAGAGGCGAATTATACGCCCGCCAACGCGAAATACCGCGTGTATATCATCGACGAAGTGCACATGCTCTCCGTCGGCGCGTTCAATGCGCTTTTGAAAACGCTTGAAGAGCCGCCCGAGCACGTTAAATTCATTTTGGCGACGACCGAGGTCCATAAGCTGCCTGCAACCATTCTATCGCGCTGCCAGCGGTTCGATTTCAAACGCATTGAGCCGCACGACATAGCAAGCAGGCTTCTGTATGTCGCAGGGCAGGAGAATATCCCGCTTACAGAAGAGGGCGCCATGCTCATCGCCCGTGTGGCGGACGGCGCCATGCGTGACGCGCTTTCGCTTTTAGACCGCTGCGCTGCGTATGAGGGCGAGATCACCGAAGCCGTTGTCAGCGACGCAGCAGGGCTTGCCGGGCGCGAACACCTGTTCCGTTTGACCGAGGCTGTTGCAGATCGCGACGGCGCGCGGGTGATCGAGCTTTTGGATGAACTGTACAACAATGCATGCAGCATGGATCGTCTGCTTTTGGATCTGCTTGCGCATTTCCGCAATCTCATGCTTGCGCGCAGCGTCCCGAACTACGGCGATCTGATCGTCTGTCAGAAAAGTGAGCTTGCGGCCATCCACGCACAGGCGGAACGTTTTACGCTCGCGCGTATTTTGAACGCCATGGACATTTTGCAGGAGGCGGCGGGCAGGCTCAAAGGCGGCGCGAATGCCCGTACAGCGGCGGAAATGACCCTGCTGCGCCTTGCAGACCCGAGCTTGGATACCGACATTCACGCCCTTACCGCCCGCATCGCGGAGCTCGAACGTCGGTTGGATACGGGTGCGTTCAAAAGTCCGGCAAAAGCTGCGGCTGAAACCTCCTCTGCTCCGCAGCCGGCAGAGCCCGAACCGCCGCGCGCGCAAAACTCTGCTCCCGAAAAGGCGGAAGCCCCCGCCGTACAGGAACCAAAAGCGCAACAAACAAATCATACGGAAACGCAAGCGGTACCGCCCGCGTCTTTCCCGGAAAGCGCGTCCGCAAAGGCGTCTGCAACGGCGGATATGCCATTCCAAAAGTGGAGCGAGGCGCTCGAACGCCTTGCCGCCATTGACCGTCCGCTCGTACCGCATATGCGCGGTTCGTCGGCAGTTGAGCGTGGCGATCTGCTGCTCATCCAAAGCGACAACCCGCTGCTCGAGCAGTTTTTACAGACCGGCTCGCACGCGAACTGCATTATGCGCGCCGTATATGATGTGACGGGGAAAAAATATCGGATCGGCATTTTCCATGCGCCGCGCGCTGCCGCAGCGCCCACCGTACCGAAAAAAGACCCGCTTGAAAACCTCTTAAGCCGTGCGCAGACGCTCGGTGTGGAGGTCGTCGACCAATAAACAAATCCTAAAAAGGAGAAACATAAATGAAAGCAAGAATTCCGAACCAGGGCCCGACGGGCGGCAACATGATGAAAAAATTGCAGGAAATGCAGGCGAATATGGAAGCGCTGCAGGGTGAGCTTGCCGTAGCGGAGTATTCCGCAAGTGCGGGCGGCGGCGCGGTGGATGTGACCGTCAACGGCTCGCACGAGGTCAAGGCTATCCGCATCAAGCCTGAGGTCATGGATCCGGAAGAGCCGGATATGCTTGAAGATCTGCTGCTTGCGGCGATCAATGAAGCCATGCGCAAGGCGGATGAGACCGCCGAACGCGAGATGGGCAAGATCACGGGCGGACTTTCCGGTATGCCGGGTATGGGCGGGCTGCTTTGATGTCGTATTCCATTCCCGCCTTAGATGAACTGATCGACGAATTCCGCAAAATGCCCTCCGTTGGGCAGAAATCGGCGGAGCGCATGGCGTTTTATGTGCTGGGGCTGACGGATGACGAGGCAAAGCGGCTGCAAAACGCGATCGGCAATGCACACGAAAAGATCCATCGCTGTAAGGTCTGCTGCAACCTGACCGAAACCGAGGTCTGCTCGATCTGCCAAAGCGCAGAGCGCGACCGCACGACCGTCTGCGTGGTCGAAAGTCCGCGCGACGTGCTCGCGTTCGAGCGCACGCATGAGTACCATGGGCTTTACCATGTGCTGCACGGGGCGATCTCGCCGATGAATTCGGTGGGCCCCGATGACCTGACCGTCAAAGAGCTGCTTGCCCGCTTGCAGGACGACGCCGTGGAAGAGGTCATCATGGCGACCAACCCCACCGTCGAGGGCGAGGCGACCGCCATGTACATAAGCAGGCTCTTAAAGCCGCTGGGCGTGAAAGTGACGCGCCTTGCCTACGGCATCCCCGTCGGCGCGGATCTTGAATACGCCGATGAGGTCACCCTCACCCGCGCGCTTGCGGGCAGAAGCCTGCTGTAAAAAGGAGCATATATATGCATACTTCTAAACTCTCGCGTGACGAGGCGTTCGCGCTGCTTTTACAATACAACAAAGCGCCTTTCCATATCCGCCATGCCCTCACGGTAGAAGCTGTGATGACATGGTTTGCAAATACGCTTGGGTTTTCCGACGAGGCGGAGTATTGGGGCATCGTCGGGCTTCTGCACGATATTGATTTTGAGCAGTATCCCGACGAACACTGCCAAAAAGCACCCGAATTATTGCGTGCCGGCGGCGCAGGGGAGGATATGATCTATTCCGTTTGTTCGCACGGCTACGGCATATGTTCGGACTGCGAGCCGAAAGACGAAATGGAAAAAGTCCTGTTCGCTGCGGACGAATTGACCGGGCTCATCTGGTCGGCGGCGCTTATGCGTCCGTCCAAAAGCGTGCAGGATATGGAGCTGAAAAGCTTAAAAAAGAAATACAAGGATAAAAAATTCGCCGCAGGCTGCTCGCGTGAGATCATTGCAACGGGCGCAGACCGGCTCGGCTGGACGCTCGACGAGCTTTTGGAAAAAACGCTCGAGACCATGCGCGCGAGTGAAGTGCAGATCGAAGAACGCTTTGCCGCATACGAGAAGGCGTAACGCGAAAGGACAAAATACAACGCGGGGCAGGTGACCGAACGAATGGCAAATGCACAAAACAACGCGCCCAAAACCGTGGCGCAGAATAAAAAAGCCCTGCACGACTATTTTGTGCTGGAGTCGTACGAAGCGGGGATCGAGCTCTGCGGCACGGAGGTTAAAAGCGTGCGTGCGGGGCGCATCAACCTGAAGGATGCGTGGTGCAGCATCGTCGAGGGCGAGATGTTCGTCAACGGCATGCACATCAGCCCCTACGACCACGGAAACATTTTTAACCGCGACCCGCTGCGCGTGCGAAAGCTCCTCATGCACAAGCGCGAGATCATGCGCCTTTACGGCACGACCAAGCAGCAGGGACTGACGCTCATCCCGCTGTCTGTGTATTTTAAGAAGGGGCGCGCCAAGGTGCAGGTCGGGCTTTGTAAGGGCAAAAAGCTCTATGACAAGCGCGACGTTGCCGCAAAAAAGGAAGCCGACCGCCGCATCGAGCGCGAAATGAAGGAACGCTCGCGGTAAAATACCGGATTGGAGCAAACCCTATGACAGGGCAGAATATTTTAGACCGCCTGCATACGCTTGGGCTTCCCTCCAATTGAAGTTACGGAAAAAACTGTCTTTTTTCGCGCCTTTTCCCGCTTGCAAAACGTAAGGTTTGTGGTACAATAGTATTCCCACGGGGATGAAAGGATTTCGACGGGGATGCTGCACCGTGGTAAGCGAGCAGCGGTGGGGTACCGCTTAAAACAGCCTCAGTTTATGAAAATAAACGACAAAGATCAAAAAGTACTTCTTGCTGCTTAATTAGCGGCAAGCGTTCCTCCCGGAGCACCGCGGCCGGGGCAGGGGCGTCATCAGCGGTAAATGTGCACGGGCAAGCGCCTCGTAACCCGTCACACACAACGAGGCTACCGAAGCAAGTTGCCCGCCGTACGGTGACTTTCTAAGGGAATCTTTAACGCACGGCTACGCTCGTAGAAAGCTGCGGGAACGCGTTTTCGGACGCGGGTTCGACTCCCGCCATCTCCACCAAGCGACCCCGCTTCGCCGTCTCCCGGCGGGGCGGGGTCGGTTTGTGTCCTGAGGGCGCGGAGTCGAACAGGACGGCGCGCCACAGCGCGCGACCAACAGTCCGGTGGACTGTTGGTCAGTCCGCGGGCAGACTCCCGCCATCTCCACCAAGCGGCAAGCTGCCGCTCCCAAGATGCGCACTTCAAAAGCGGGGTGCGCGTCTTTTATGCCCGCGAATACATGTGTAGAAATATAAAAAAACTTCTCCGCTCCGTTGTCTCCCAACGGGGCAGAGGTAGAGTATTTCCCTACATTTACTGTGCCTCCTTTAAGTCAGCCCTTGCCCGCACGCGCAATTTGTGGTATGATCATTTTCTCTTTTTTTTATATTCGAACAAATATTTCTATCGCAGGAGGAACACCATGCGCGAGGTAGACCCGAAACAAACCAAACGGGCGGCGGCATTCGAACTTTGGATGTCGGCGCCCATGCCGATGGTCACATTGATCAAAACGATAGACGTTTCGCATCTGCTTTCATACAGCCGCAAGCACGGCTATAAATTCAACATGCTGTTGTGCTGGTGCATCGGCAAGGCGGCACAGGGTATGGAAGAATTTTATCTTTTGCCGGTCGGCGAAAAGCTCATGCAATACGATACCCTTGCGGTCAGCACCGTCGTCGCACTCGGAGGCGATGCGATCCAAACCTGCGATATCCCGTTTTCTGAGGATTTGCAGCGCTTCAATTCCGATTATGTAACGCGCACAAAGCAGGTGCGCGAAACAGGTGAAGCACAGGATCTAAGCGGCGACTGCATGGTGATCGGCACATCCGCGCTTGCACAATACGATATCGACGGCGCGGTAAACCTATATGCCGGCGTTTACAACAATCCTTTCCTGATTTGGGGGAAATACAAAAGGAATTGGCGGAAAACGACGCTCACCGTTTCCTTTCAATTTCATCATACGCAAATGGATGGCATACACGCCGCGCGGTTTTTGGAAGCATTACAGCAGATTATTAAAGGCTTAAAGGGGTAACGGCGTTACGGAAATTATTAGAACGTCACAAAAGAGATCCCCGCTGTAACACACGAAGGATCAGGGGCACTCCGAAACGCAAACGGATTACGCGTATTGCAGCATTTGCGGGCAGCGCAGATAAAAACGGGTAAAGCGCGCAGCATAGAAAGAGGACGATTCTATTGCAGAACCGTCCTCTTTTAATTTTTTATGGGCTTTTCATCCGCTCATTTCTCAGTTGCCCAGTTGCCTACCGCCTTTAGAAACAGTCTTTTCTCGGGTCTGCCGTTCATCCAAAGCGGCAAAGCAGGCGGTTTGCTTTTATGTTTACAGGGATACAGTTTCGGATTAGCTTATTGTATGTTCTCACGTACCGTTCCCTCCCGCAAAAGCCTTTGCAAAAGGTCCGCGCAGCCGTCGTAAATATCGCGGTATGCCGTTTCAAAGTCGCCCGAATACCACGGGTCGGCTATGTCCCCGCCGTGATCGGTAAAATCCATGAGCTTTCGGATCTTATTCTGCGGGTCGCCGCCGAACAAGCGCATCATATTGCGGATATTTGCGCGATCCATGCCGATGAAAAGATCGTATTTTTCATAATCGTCCGCGCGGAGCTGTACGGCGCGTTTTCCCTCGCACGAAAGCCCATGCCTTTGCAGTTCGCGCTTTGCGGGCGGATAGACGGGATTGCCCACGCCGTTCCAAATTTCCTCTGCGCTTGTGGCAGCGGACGCGATCTCAAACTCGTCCGCAAGGCCTTTTTGCCGCACCATATCCTTCAAAATAAACTCTGCCATCGGCGAGCGGCAGATGTTGCCATGGCAGACAAATAGAATTCGATTCACGTCAACCCAACCTATCCGTTCTATGTCATTACCATTATAGAATACAATCACGGAAAAAACAAGCTGTGGCATCCTGCCTTCGCTTCAAGCGGGCAAATCTCCGTGCGCGCCGGAAAGGCGTTTTTTCCGTCCGGCGAAATAGTATCCTACGCCCAGCGCATCTGCCAAAAACCACCCGATGGGTACCGACCACCAAATGCCGACCACGCCCAACGTGGGAATTGCAGAAAGCGCATACGCAAGCCCCACGCGCGTGCCGAGGGAAACGACGGTGAGTACGACGGACATGCCGGGTTTCCCAAGCCCACGGTACAGCCCATAAAGCAGGAACAACCCGCCGATCAAGCAATAAAATACACCCTCAATGCGCAGGTAGCGCACCCCCTCGGCGATCACGGCAGTTTCTTCTGCGTCGATGAACAGCGCCATCAGCGGCGCGGCAAACACGCAGACAAACAATGAGAGCACAAGACTGAATCCGAGGGAGGTGAGCGTTGCCGTGCGGATCCCTTTTCGGATGCGTTCGGGCTTTTGCGCGCCGAAATTTTGCGCGATAAAAATGGAAAAGGCGTTCCCGAAATCCTGCACAGGCAGATAGGCAAACGCGTCGATCTTCACGGCGGCGGCAAACGAAGCCATTACGGTCGTGCCAAAGCTGTTGACCAAGCCCTGTACGGTCAGGATCCCGAAATTCATGATCGATTGTTGTAAGCACGTCAGTGCCGAAAACCCCGTAATCTCGCGCACGCGCGAACTCCGAAGCCGTATACCGGCTTCACGCCGCAAAAGATCCGGGAATTTTATGCGCGTATAAACAGCAATGCCTATGCCGGAAACATACTGCGAAATGACTGTGGCCTCTGCCGCACCCGATACGCCGCGCCCAAGCCCTGCCACGAACCAGAGATCAAGCGCAATATTCAAGAACGCCGAAACGGCGAGAAACACAAGCGGCACTACGGAGTTGCCCAGCGCCCGCAGAACCGAAGCAAAGAAATTGTAAAGGAAGATCCCCAAAAGCCCTGCGAAAATCACCAGCAGGTATTCCCGCATCATGCCGACAAGCTCTTGTGGGGTGCGCAGAAAGCGGAGAATTAAATCTGTCCCTGCAAACACCGCTATATTGAGTACCACCGTGACCGCGCCCAGCAGTGCAAAGGATGCAAGGATATTTTCTTTCAGACCCACACGGTCTTTTTGCCCGAAGCGTATGGAAAACACCGTGCCGCTGCCCATGGCAAGTCCCAAAATGATCGAGGTCAAAAAGGTCATCAGTGAAAAGGCAGAACCCACGGCGGCAAGTGCATTTGTACCGAGGAATCTGCCCACAATGAGTGTGTCGGCAATGTTGTAGCACTGCTGCAGCAGATCGCCCAAAATCATTGGGATCGCAAAGCGCAGCATGGTTTTCATCACGGGGCCGCGTGTTAAATCCCTGTTCATCTGCATCACTTTCTTATCGTAATTTTTTAATTAACAAATGTAATAAATTATAAAAAATCAAAGATATAATGTCAAGATATAAATTCCGATTCGCTTGACTTTTTGGCGCAGGCAGTTTATAATGCCGACAGAATAGGGCGAAAGGGGAACGTGTATGTTTTTAGATGGGCTTGATGAGCTGGACCGCAAGATCGTCCGCCTGCTGATTGCGAATGCGCGGATGCCGTATTCCGAGATCGGGCAGCAGACGGGCATCTCCCGCGTTGCCGTCAAAGCGCGCGTACAGTCGCTGGAGCGCCGGGGCGTTATCGAAGAATATACGACGGTGATCGATCCGCAGAAGATCAGCGGCGCAGTATCCTGCTATTTCGAGATCGAGACACGCCCGGACACGCTTTCGCAGGTCATCGATATCCTTATGCGCAATGAAACGGTCACCCAAATCTACCGCGTGACAGGCAAAAGCCGTTTGCATGTGCACGCCGTCGCCGCCTCGAACGAGGAAATGGAGGCGCTGCTCACGGGAACGATCGATCGTCTGCCGGGCGTTTTGGAATGTACGACCAATTTGATCCTGTCGCGTCTCAAGGACATCAAAGGCTTGCGTCTGTAGCCTGTGTGCGCGGGAGGCTGCACGCATACAGATTCTAAGCTCTCAGATGAAAATTACGCCGCCGCAGCCGGTATGACTGCGGCGGCGTTTGTCTGTAAAAAAGGAAATAACCGCAGAAAGCGGGTTCGCCAAAAGCCGTTTCTTTGCGGGGGAAAGGCGTTCCGAAACAAATCCGGCTTTAGGGGTTGACGTTTAAATCTTAAAGGCATATAATTACTTTTGATACCCGGTGTCAAAAGTAATGCTTGACTTGTTTTGGCCGCCTGAAAGCGATCTTTATTTTGTGGATGGCGGCAGGTATACAGCGTTCGCCCGTCTGTTTTTACGACGTGCGGCATCGTGTGAGACCGTCGTAGGGGGGATCGGCTTGCTTCATCCGCCGGAGCTTTTTGAAATCAGGAACCGGAATCTTGCGGAAGTGCTTGCGGCGCTTCGCCGAAGCGCACCGTGCAGCCTTGCACAGCTCGTCGAGGAAACGGAGATCGGGCTGACAACGGTCAAAAAGTGCATCGAGCAGTGCGTTGCGTCCGGCATGGTGCTGCATGGGGAGATCGCCGCTTCCACCGGCGGGAGAAAAGCGCAGCAATATCTTCTGAACCCGAAATATCAGTATTATTTGATGCTTTTGACCGACAACAATACTTTTGTCTGCCGGCTTTACGATTTCAACTGCTGTTGTGTCGCGCAGACGAGACGCTCGTTTTCCATGGAGCACTTTTTTGAGCAGCTCTGCGGGGCGATCCGATTTTATTTGTCGGAATATGAGGTTGGAACGTTATGTCTGTCCCTGCCCTGCGTGGTGAAGGATGGCAAAATCGTGGATTGGTATTATAATCCCGCGTTGCAGGGCTTTCCCATGCAAGAAGAATTGGAGCGGTGTTTCGGTGTCCATGTCCTCGTACAAAATGATATGAAGCTGACAGTGCTCGGCGCTGCGTCAAATATGCGGGAAACGGCAAAGCTGAATCTTGTCACCGCGCAGTTCGGGCACAACGGCATCGGCGTCGGCGAGATGGTGAACGGACAGGTGCTGGAGGGCTTCTCCGGCTTTGCGGGTGAGGTCGGATATACGCACGGTGTCCGCAAGGACATTATGGGAACGGCATACCTTGCCAGGATCGTGCGCAGCGTCATCATCTGCATCAACCCGCAAAAGATTATTTTTTACCGCTCCGATCGGCAAAACCGCTTTGATAAGATCTTCGAGGAGGCAGTGCGGGGACTACCGGCTTACGCCGTCCCGGAATATGCCGTTTCGGAAGCATACTTTCAGGATATGACAGACGGTTTTTTCCGCCTGATCGATAGAAAAGGATATTACAAAAAAGGAAGCGATCCCAATGCATAAAATCAGCATCAATAAAACGACGCGCGAGATCATGGCGTATTCTCTGCTGCCGTTCGGGATGAGTACGATTTACGGGATCGTCGGCACGGCGCTGAATATGTATTTTACAGACGTGCTGGGGCTTTCCCTGACGATGACGAGCATCCTGGTCTCCGTGACCAAGATCTGGGACGCCGTCAACGATCCGCTGATGGGCATGATCATTGACAAGACCAATACGCGCTTCGGGAAATGCCGGCCGTATATTCTGTGGATGTCCTTCCCGATGATCCTGGCAACGGCGCTGCTGTTCGCCCCGGTGGATTTCGGGCAGAACGGGAATTTTGCTTACGCGATCTTTGCCTATCTGCTGTATTACTCCGTCTATACGGCGCTGGACATCCCCAACAAGGGCCTCGCGCCGCTGGTGTTCCCCGAGGACAAAACGCGTGTCAAGGCGCTGTCCTGGAGCAATATCCTCGGTTCGCTCGGCTCCGTGCTGCCCTCTGTTTTGTTCTTTACGGTTGCGGGCATGTGGGGGCGTTCCGATCAGAAAACCGGTTACTTTTTGTCGGCACTGCTGTTTGCAACGCTCGGCGCGGTGCCCATGTTCTTTTCCGCTTTCGGTTTTAAAGAAAAGATCACCATCCCGCCCCGCAAGGAAAAGTACAGCGAAGGGCTGAAGATCGTTTTCCGCGATAAAAAGTTCATTATCCTGACGATTGCCATGTTCTTTTCCTCCATCGTCAATATCGGTTCGATGTTCCTGCCGTATTTTGCCAAGTGGAACTGTATCGGCGTGCTGCCGATCGACGATTTGTGCAACTGGATATACAACACCTTCGGTATATCGATCCAGCTTACCAGCGAGGGCCTGCTCACGCCCTTGCTGCAAATCGGCAGCGGGGCGTCTTATATGCTTTCCATGGCGCTTATTCCGGTGTTCTTAAAGCGGATGGATAAAAAAACGCTCTGGATCGGAACATCCATTATCGGTATCGTGGCGGATATCATCTGCTTTGTGGTAGGGATTTGGATCGTGCCGTATAACACCCTTGCCGGCGCTGTCACCTATATGCTGCTGCGCTTTTTCACCAATTTCCCGGTCGGGATCATGACCGTTCTGACGGTTGCCATGTTCTCCGACGTTGTGGAAGATATTGAAATGCGCACGGGCAAACGGCTCGAGGGCACCGTGTTCTCGTTCCAGAGCCTGGTCAGCCAGATTTCTGTTGCGATTTTCAACGCCGTTATGCTCCAGATCGTCAACGCGTTCGGCTACAACGTGGACGAGATGACCGCCCTTACAAACAACCTGACGCAGCCGCTGATTCAAAGCACCACGCAGTCGGTGATCTATAACGGCGTCGATTACACGCTGCTGCTCAACGTGATCTTCTTCCTGCTGACGGCGTTCGGTGCGATCGGGTTGTTGCTGCAGTCTATCCCGATGTTCTTCTATAAATTTGACGAGAAAGCGCAGGCGGGCAAGCTCAAAGCGTTCCGCGAGGAGAAGGCACGCCGCGAATCTGAGGAGCTGCAGCGTCTGTATGACGAAGCGCAGGCAAAAGCGGCCGCCGGGGAGAAGCCATAAAAGTCGAAAGCCTTGGGTATAGCCGCCGCATCGGCTTTTGCACTGAAAAATATGCTTGAAATCAGGGGGAAGCGGTTATGCTGTGTACCGAACGATTTACATGGACGCTCAAATATGAAACACAAGGGCATAGCTTTACTGCGGCGGGCGCTGATACCCCGCATTTTTCTCTGGATATACGGCGGGATGCGCAAACCGTTTCCGTCTCGATCCGGCCGAAGGTGCCGCTGACCATTCAAAGCTTCCGTCTTACGGCGCCGTATACCTATACAAAAGACGATCGGATCTTTGTCAACGGCTATCAAAGCTGGACGGATAGTCTGGAATATCGCCCCGACGGGCAGATGCAGGAGCTGTCTGCGCTTACGGAGTTTTTGGTGGATAAATCCCCGTTTCGGCGTATGGGCATGAACAAGTCAGGCGATCTGCGCTTCCACTCGTATCCGCGCAGAGCCGGTGTCTTTTACGGCTGGTCATACGGCTATGTCCGCCGCGGCGGGCAGATAGTGCTTTTCGGCTCTTTGAGCGAACGTTCCGGCTATACCACCGTCACGTTTGATACAAACGCCGGAACGGTGGAGATCGGCAAGGATCTTGAAGGCGTCGTCTTTTCCCGGGAAACAACGCTTTTGGAGCTTGCCTGTATTTCCGATTCATATGACGCGGCGTTTGACCGGTACTTTGAACGCATGGGCGTGGCCTGTACGCAGCAGCGCCGGCGCACGGGGTATAGGACCTGGTACAATTATTACGGCAACGTGCGCGAAGAAGACGTTCTGCGGGATCTGCAGAGTATGCGTGTCGTTCGGGATCGGGTGCAGGTGGACTGCTTCCAGATCGACGACGGCTACCAGACCGCGATCGGCGACTGGCTCTCGGTGGATGAAAAGAAATTTCCTTCGGGCATGCAGAAGATCGCGGATTCGATCCATGATGCAGGGATGCTCGCGGGGCTGTGGCTCGCGCCTTTTGCGGGCGTCAAAAGCTCAGCGCTGTACCGCACGCACCCCGACTGGCTCATCCGCGGCGCCGACGGCAAGCCGTATAAGACCGGGCACAACTGGGGCGGCTTTTATTCTTTGGATATTTATAACCCCGGCGTGCGCAGCTATTTGCAGCATGTCTTTGACGTGGTACTCAACGAGTGGGGCTTTGATCTGGTGAAGCTCGACTTTTTATACGGCGCATGTGTGCTGCCGCTGCACGGGAAGTCCCGCGGGGAAGTCATGTGCGACGCTATGGATCTGCTCCGCAAATGGTGCGGCGACAAGCTCATCCTCGGCTGCGGCGTGCCGCTGATGCCCGCATTCGGCAAGGTGGATTATTGCCGTATCGGCTCGGATATCTCCATGCGCTGGAAAAGGCAAAAGCATGCGATCCGTGAAGAGGTCTCCACGCCGCATGCCGTTTGTAATACCATATTCCGCCGCCACCTCAACGGGCGCGCGTGGATGAATGACCCGGATGTTTTTCTGCTGCGCGACGGCAACAATAAGCTCAGCATGGAGCAGAGCGCGCTTTTGGCTCAGATCAATTCCGTGTTCGGCAGCCTGCTGTTTGTTTCCGACGATGTCCGTACATACACGCCCGAACAGATGCGGGTATTCGAATCTGCCTTCGCGCCCAAGCAGGTCAAGATCCTGCGCGCCGAATTTACGAGCAGGGACGAAATATTCGCAGAGTATATCGTGAACGGCGAGTACAAAACACTTCGCTTCAACGTGTGGACGGGTGAGCGTCTCGGATAAGGCGGACAAGCCTGCATGTTGTATGCGTGAATGAAACAGAAAGCGGAGGCTTCCTTTCGGAAAGCCTCCGCTTATTGTGTGCCGCTTATTCGGTCGGCAGCGTCTCCCGCAGGGTTTGCATGAATCGTTCCGCCGCCTTGGAGAACACGCTGTATTTTTTCCACGCAAGGCATGCCGTTGCCTCCAGACGCGGCTGCAACGGGCGGAAGCAAAGGCTGCAATCCTTCGTGTTGACAAGTTTGTCAAAGCAGATCGCATACCCTAAGCCTTCGTCTACCAACAGGGAAGCGTTGTAAACCAGATTATAAGTCGCCGCAACATTGAGCTTTTGGACGTCGCGCCGCAGCCAGCGCAAAACGCCCGCGCGGTTGTTGCGCTGCTCGGAAAGGATCAGCGGTTTGTCCCAAAGATCCTCGGGCGTGATCGCCGCTTTTTCGGCAAGCTCGGAATCCCGCCGCATCAAAACGCCCCAAACGTCGCGCATGGGCAGCGTCACGGAGTTGTATTTTGCGGGATCCACCGCAGTATACAAAAGCCCGAAATCGATCAGCCCCTTGTCCAACTGTTCCATGACGAAATCGGCGTTGCCGCTCGCAATGTGAAAATGTATATCCGGGTATTGCGTGCGCATCGCCTTTGCCGCACGCGCGATCCAGCGCACGATCTCCGTCTCACCGAGACCGATATACACATCCCCCGCAACGGCGTCGTCCGAAAGGGCGATCTCCGTTTCTGCCTTGTGCACAAGGTCCAAAATCTCCTCCGCGCGCTTGCGTAAGACCATGCCCTCGCTTGTCAGCGTGACCTTGCGCGAACCCTTGCTGCCGCGCACGAACAGCTGTTTCCCGAGTTCTTCCTCCAGGGCTTTGAGCTGTGTGGAAAGCGTGGGCTGAGAAAGGTGCAGCGACTGCGCCGCGCCCGAAAAGCTCTGTTCGCGCGCCACCGCCAAAAAGTATTGTAATACTCGTAGTTCCATAAGGTCGCCTCCTTTTCGTATATATAATATACCATAAGATACTATTGTTTGTCACTATAAGTATTAACTATTATAGATTTTCTCTATGGAATCTCCGCGCAGTAAAACGTATGCGGCGTTTGCACAAAACGGGTGCATATGCATAAAATGAAACGGCAGGATATTCGGATCATTCAGGGATTCTACAGAAAATAAGTATATCAAAAAGCTATGCAAAAGCATAAAATATAGGTATTTGATATTTGCTATAAGCCGCGCTATAATAGGTGCGCAAGTTGGGGAAAACGATAAAACATCTGCTTGCTGCTGCGAAAAGAGGCGTCAAGATATGGTTTATGACAACGCGGAAGCCGTCCTGCAAAATCTGCGCGACGCGGGCTGTGATGCGCGCACTATCGAAAGATTCATGGAGCTTTTACAGGCGGGTAAGATCACGGAAGAACTCGGGCTGCTTGACGCGCATCGCAGCGCACTGCTTCGGCGTGTACATGCCGACGAAAAGCGGATTGATTGTCTGGACTACCTCATTTATCAAATCGAGCAGAATAAAATCACTTTATAAAACAGGTCTTGTGCGGCTTGCCGTTTGTGCAGGCTGATGGAATAAGAGGTGTAACATATGAAGATCATTGAAAACAAAAGCTTTGATGCGGAACGTGCGCTGTACGGCAGTCACGGCGTTTTGCTGCGCAATGCGGCGTTTGACGGCCCTGCCGACGGGGAAAGCGCATTGAAAGAAAGCAGCGATATTGAACTGCAAAATGTGTTCTGCAATCTGCGTTATCCGTTTTGGCATGATCATAACCTTACGATCCGCGACTGCGAAATGACCGAGCTTTGCCGCGCGGCGCTTTGGTATTCCGACCACATCACGATCACGGGCACCAAGCTCCATGGCATCAAGGCGCTGCGCGAATGCGCCGATGTGCAAATGGAGGACTGCGACATCCTCTCACCCGAATTCGGCTGGTCGGTCCGGAACATCACCATGCGCAACTGCACAGCCGAGAGCGAGTACTTTATGCTGCGCGCCGAGCATCTGCGCTTTTCGGATGTGCGCTTTAAAGGAAAATACTCTTTTCAATATATTTCGGACGCAGTCTTTGAGAACTGCACGCTGGACACGAAAGATGCGTTCTGGCACGCGAAAAATGTCACGGTCAAGAACAGCGTAGTCAAAGGGGAGTACCTCGCATGGTATTCCGATGGCTTGACGCTCATCAACTGCAAGATCATCGGCACGCAGCCGTTTTGCTACTGCAAAAACCTGAAGCTTGTGGACTGCGAAATGATCGACACGGATCTCTGTTTTGAGCGTTCCGAGGTCGAAGCAACGCTCACGACGCCCGTTTTAAGCATTAAAAACCCCTATGCAGGGCGTATCTGCGTGCCGTCGGTCGGTGAGATCATCCGCGATGATGCGAACGCCAAGGGCGAGATCGTCGAAGGTGCGCAGACACATACGGCACACAAACACGGTGTGTGCGCCTGCGCGTAGTGAGGAAGCCGCAGTATGCGAAAACGGATTTTAGCTATGGCGGCGGCTGCTCTGTTTTGGCTGTCCGTCGCCGGGTGTACCGAAACAAGCCTTTCAGACGCCGAGTCACCCGCCATAGAAACGGCAGCAGCGG
>JFBN01012174.1_pt1 | contig 50391 bp, 78 predicted proteins | sample 768741 | NCBI WGS metagenome assembly JFBN01 (sample SAMN01983846, study PRJNA193217) | chicken gut metagenome | biome: terrestrial biome; isolation source: ceca of Broiler chicken | host: Gallus gallus | place: United Kingdom: England | collected 2010-09-07
AACGGATGGGGAGGCAATGGCGGTGCCAACGGATCTGGTTTTCAGGGATGGGCGACCAGAGCAGATATTAACGATGGGTTCGCACTGAACAACCTTCAGAGCGGTATTAACTCTATTCAGAACGGGATCTGTGACAGTACATACGCCCTGACAAATGCAATTAACGGTGGTCTGTCGAATCTCCAGTTACAGCTTTGCAACGGATTCAACGGCGTACAGACACAGATTAGTAACATTGGATATAATCTTCAGGACTGCTGTTGCCAGATACAGCGCGCTATCGATGGCGTAAACTACAACATGGCGACGCAGACAAGCGCACTTCAGAACACAATGAACAACAACACACGGGATATTATCGATAACCAGAACGCAGGCACAAGAGCAATTCTGGATTATCTGTGTCAGGATAAGATCCAGACGCTTCAGAACGAGAACCAGAGTCTCAGGCTTGCGGCTTCACAGGCAAACCAGAACGCTGTTCTTCAGGCGGCTATGGATGCGAACACAGCGGAGATCATTCGCAGGACTGGCAATGATTGTCCGGTACCTGCCTATGTTGTTCCGAATCCGAATTGTTGCTATGGCAATCCGGTAGGAGTAGGCTATGCAGGGTATGGTTTTAACGGCTATAACAACGGCTGTGGCTGTAATTCTGGATGTTGCTAATGTATTTGTAGGCTAACGTAAAATAATCCGCCTATGGCGTGAATAAGGGCGGCAGAGACCGCCCTATTTTTGTTTCAAGAAAGGAGCTGAATAAAATGCCTTGTAACTTATATAACAATAATGGCTTTGGGTGTGGTGGCTGTAAGCATTTTATAAGGACAACAAGCGTTGCGTTAAACGGGACAGTGCTCGAACTGAATATACCGCAAGCTACATACAGTAACAAAGAAAAGGTTTGCATCTGTGTTGCGCAGGCAATCCCGGATGTGACAAGTGCGGACACCGTTGCTATCACAATTGGCACGAGCGCCACGCAGTATCCACTCCGTACAAAGTGCGGAAACAATGTCCATGCAGATCAGATCCGCAGTCGAAAGGTATACCACACATTCGTAGCGACTGACATCCCTCAGTTTACGGTTTCCGAATGCGAGCTGTGTTGCACTGGGTTTAATTTCCCGACGATCCCGGTCGCCGCTCCAGCAGTGTAACATGGGGAACGGGAACACTTATGACTTTCTGGACGCCCTGACCGCCGTTAGTTTTCTGATGAGCCTAGCGAACTACAAAGAAAATATAACACAGTCCGGGCTACAGGAAATCGTACATGAGCTGTTATCCAGTATTGACGGACATTTGCAGGAGCAGGATAGAAAAATAGATGAAATATATAATATGTTAAAGGAGGGCGAAAAACATGCGTAGGAATAACATAGGCACTATGGATGACATGCGTGACGATCCGGGCACAAGGGACGATATGGAAATGCGCAGAAGACCAGATATGATGATGCACGATCAGCAGTCCGGCATGTCTATTCCGACACAAAGAGGCACAGCGAAAACGCAGAAAGTACAGGCCGCTGAAAACGTATATAATGTGATTAATGAGCACATGTGTAAGGGTGTTGCATTCCATGAGCAATTAGCGGATTATTTCTGTTTTCTCGGCCTGAAGGGATATAAAAAGATGCTGGAATACCAGTACATGAAAGAATGTGCTGAGAAAAGGGATCTGCACAGACGTTATATCGAAGTGCACCAGAAAATTCTCCCTGTGAAACAGGTAAGGATCCCGGAGTTTATCCCGTCCGATTGGAGCCGTTACACAACAGAAGACATCGACGACACAGTGGTTTCTAAGTTCGTTCGGGCGGCTCTGAAAGAGTGGAAAAACTGGGAAGAAAAAACAAAAGATCTGTATGAGGATCAGTGTGACATTCTGATGCAGGCAGGCCTTATATCAGACAGCGAATTTGTGAAAGACCTGATTGTGGATGTTGAGAAAGAAATGAAAAAGGTCGCACAGATCATGGAAAGCCTGAATGGAACCGGATATGATGCAACCATGATTCACAGCCAGCAGGATAAGTATAACAAAACATACAAGAAAAAGTATGACGATCACTTTACCGTGAAAAACAACTATCGTATGCCGACGTATGACAGATATATCCCGCCGTACTATGATACAGACGAAGAAGACGACGACTGGGAAGAAACCGGAGTGCGCCGCAGACGCTGGGGCTTTGTGTGACATAACATTTTAGGGCGTTGTGCAAACGCCCTTTATTTATATATATAATATATATATTAACATATAATTGTTATTGTGTAATATGTTATTATATATGTTATATAGTGTAATAAAAATATTTTAAAAACTTTTATGTTATGTATTGACAATATATATTTCATGTGTTATTATATAAACAGTTAAAGGAAAGCAAACAGGATAGCAAAGGAGAAAGAAGAATGGCAAAGTATACAGTAAAGTTTGAGCAGTGCGGACATGAAGGAGTCGTAGAACTCTTTGGAAAGAATGAACAGAGGGCAAGAAAGATTGAGTATATTTCAAAATATCATCTCTGCCCGGAGTGTTACAAGGAAATGAAAGAAGCGGAGAAAGCAGAAAACTGCGAAGAAGTTGAAATGAAGTACTACGAGTACAAAAAGAACTACGCAGGATGCAAAACAAAAGCAGACAGCTACAACAGGCGGGAGAAAACAATCGTTGTATATGTCCAGAAAGAAGGTGCGACAGAATGAAAGAAATAGAAGCTTATAGAAAAGCAGTAGAGCAAAAGCTATCACAAGTAAGGAGATCACTAATCACACCGTTAGAGGGTATGACATACTGTTCCGGTTATTTAAGATGTATGCTTGACCAGAATATCGTGGAAGGTGTGGAGTGTTCTCGTGAGCTGGATGACATGTGCAGAAAGTTTCTGGAAGAAGATGCAAGACTCCAGAGAAGAAAAGAAATGATGGAAGGATGGTTGAACAAAGAATGACACCTTATCAGTATCGCAAATTAAAAAACAGGATTTTTCCAGCTCTTAGGACTTGGCATAATATAAAAAATGTTATGTTAGATCTGTTAAAGGTAATTGGTGTTTTTGTTGGGTTTGTTCTTTTTCCGTGTGTTGTCTATACAATCTTAAATTTTTTAATGTAACATATTGACAACTCCGGGAGAACAGAATAAAATAAAAGTGTAGCAAGTAAAGCAGAAAAGGAGAAAGAAAAGATGAAAAATTATGAAGAAATGACAGTGCCGCAGTTAAGAGAAGAATGCAAAACAAGAGATATACCAAGACAGGAAGGAGGAAAGAAGCTCACAAAGTCAGAGCTGATTGAGCGTCTGGAAAAGTCCGATAAGGAAAATACTCAGATGTGGGGCTACAAGGAAGCATCCAACAGCCCAGAGCAGGAAACAGAAGAAGAAGAGCGTATCACATATGAACATGATCTTCTTCCGAGGATTAATGATCTTGTTAGCAAGTACAGCGGATCCAATAACATCGAAAAGATCTGTGTTGGGTGTCGTGTTGTATATATCAGACTTGTGGAAACAAAGTCAGGCCGGATTATAAAAAAGCTTTCTACGGCTGTTGTATTAAACACAAAGAAAGCGTCTGGGATTGCACAGGTCAAAACGACCATTGGCACAACAGATGTTAGGAATTTTAAGGAGTTCATTTATGTGTCTGTTCCGTCTGAGGGGAGATATCCGGAGGATATTGCAGAGACTCTGAGACTTCAGAGAACCGAAAGAGAACAGTTTCTTAAGGAGCTGGAAGCAATAAAAGAGCGCAGACAGTAGGAGGCACACATGAGTATTAATTACAGCTTAATTGAGGGCAGTGTAAGGCGGCTTTATGAAGCAAAAAAGAAGAAAGCGCAGGTGGATAAGTGGTATGAAGAGGTAAAGAAGAAAGAACAGCTTGCAATCTCCAACTTCATGTTTACAAATGTGCCGAGGGGAGAGGAACACTTCGACATAACGCTTACTGAGGGGATAGAGTATTATACAAACCATAAGCATCTTGGTGTTACTCGTGTCCGCAGGCGTAAAATCGTATGGGACATGAAAAAGCTGAAAGAACGGTTGTCCAAGGAAAAATATAAGGCCATCGTAAGAAAACGGTATGAAATCGAGGACATTGACGGGCTGATAAAGTACCTGAGAAAGTGCGGAGTGGATCCGAAACGTTTTAAGTCTTTTTTGAGTATTACCGAGGCAATTGATGAGAAGGAACTTAACAATCTTTCTGAGCTCGGCACCATAACAGAAAACGACATAAAAGGATGTTACACTGTTGAATTATTAGATCCGTATATTAAGATAACGGAGAGAAATAATGATTCGGAGGTATGACGGGAAAGACCTTTTAAAGGTGCTTGTGTTTTATGGTCTAGCGCCGCCCGAGATACATACATCTAAATTCAAGATTGTGTGTCCGTTTCATGGCGATTTAAATCCGAGTATGCAGATTGACTTAGATGATGGAAGTTTCTACTGCTACGGATGCGGCGCAAACGGAGACGCAAGAGCATTCGTGTCTATGGTAAAGCCGGAGTTAGGCGAACTCGATACGTGTATTGCGCTGGAGAAAATTATAAAAAGCAACGAGATCCAGCGGCTACATGTTCGGTACAAAAAGAAGAGGAGAAAGAAAAACAGACAAGCGCTATCTGAAGCAAAAGACTACTATTATGGTCTGCGTACGGTGGACTGGAAAGCCCCTAGAAATGAAGAAGAAGTAAAAGCCTTGAAATATATGAAGTCGAGAGGTTTTGGCTCGTATGCGTTAAATACTGCGGGTTGTAAGGCCACATATGACAAGTATTATCCAGTTGTGTTTCCGATACTTGATAACGGAGAATTTCGAGGGTATGTATGTCGTACAGATAACAAGCGAGTGGAACAAAAACGGAAGTATCTGTATAACGAAGGTTTTGACAAGCGTAACACCCTGTGTGGTACTTACACTGAGAATAAAGCTGTATTTCTATGTGAAGGGTATTTTGACTATCTGTCTTTAAAGGCAAGGGGGCATGTTAAAAATGCTTGTGCGGTTCTTGGATGGCATATTTCAGATGGGCAGTTAGAGGAGTTAAACAGCAAACATATTACTATTGTTGTCTCTGCACTTGATAATGACCGTTGTGGAGAAAAAGGGACAGAGCTATTAAAACAATATTTTAAGGTGATTCGTTTCCCGTTTCCTGACGGAGTAAAAGACCCCGGAGAAATGACAGAAGAGCAAATGAAAAAAGCAGTAAAACATGTAAGAGAGGAGTTGGAACATGCAAATAGAAGTTAGCGCTGACATGTGTGTTACATTCTACCACAAGCAGACGTTAAAAGAGCTTTCGATTGACCAGCACATAAGTCAGAAATACAATGAGGATAGCGAGGAATACCTGAGTTTATGTAGAGAGCTTGAAAACGATATCGGATTCCCTAGAAAAGAGGATAAGGAAAGGTTTGACAGATTGCTCGGTGAATGGCTGTGCAAAGAAATAAAATCAGTGTGGGACAGCAGATTGGGAGATATAATGGAAGTAGTGAAAAAATCATTTTTAGATACAGATACAACCGGAATCGTTACTATTGGTGGATACATGCTGAATCTGAAAGATTTTTGTGCAGTCGGTGTGAATGCATTTGAAATAAAAGTAAACAAGTCATAAAAGGAGCAGAATATGAGTTTCAGTATTAACGATCTTAAAAACGAAATTAAAAAATCTGGGAGTAACAAAGGTAAATTCCTGTATTTCAGAGAGGGAGAGAAGGTTCGTGTCAGATTTCTTACAGACATGGAAGACGGAACAGAGGTATTGTGGCACGACAGCTACAAAGAGAATATCAATGTACCATGTCAGGAGCGATTTGGTCGTGAATGCAAATACTGTGATAACAGTGATCTGAGAACCCGCAACATGTACATCTGGAGTGTGTACGATTATGAGAGCAAAGAGGTAAAACTCCTTATGGCGGCTGTAAACCAGTGTTCTCCGATTCCTGCGCTAGTCGCAATGTATGAGGAATATGGTACATTGTTAGATCGTGATTTTGTTATTAAACAGATTGGAAGCGGACAGGGGAAAAGCTTTTCTGTGATTCCTCAGGATAAATCTAAGTTCCGGAATACAAAGGCAAAGCCGTTGTCTGAGAGTGCAATTTTAAAGCACATTGATAAAGCATATCCGGACACCGAGGCGGACGATGAGGAAGAAGAGGAAACACCAAAACGTAATAGAGCGAAAGGAAGCAGGGGGAAAAAGAAAACAAAGGAATCAGAACTTGATATGAACGAACCGGAGGCTGACTGGGATGAGGATGGACAGGAAAATGATTATGAGAGTATGAAACCACAAGAGCTCTATAAACTGTGCAAAGAGCGCAGTATACAGTGTAAGCCGAAGAAAGCAAAAGAGTATTATATCGATCTGCTGGAGGAAGCTGACGAGGAGTCAGACGGCGACGACTGGGACGACGAAGAAGAAGAGTGGGAGGATGAATAAATGATTATCAGCAGGAAGGACTATGAGGCGGCATTGAGAAGAGCAAAAGCAGAAGGCCGCATGGAAGAAAGAAGAGCGGCTGAAGGAGAAAGAAAGTTGGAAGATGTGTCACGATACATGAATGATGAGATAGCCCGCATCTATAGGGATATGGGGGAGATAAAGGACGTTGTGTTTAGAGTTGAACGGGCGGTGAAAAACATAAGAGAGACAACAGAGAAGGCCGCATGTACATGTAGTGTGAATGGGTAGGGAAGGGCGATTTCTCGCCCTTTCTTTTTAGAAAGGAGACAATATGCAGAATTAGAGATTATACGGGAAAAATTCAGAACAAATACAGAGTGGTGAAAACGGATGAAGATCTGGAATGGAACAGAGCGATAGACCTGTGTACGAATATTATTAATGCGCACATGAAGCACATGAATGACGGCTGGATCCCGGTTGAGGAAGCGCTTCCGGAAGAAGGGCAGGAAGTATGGGTAAGCGCGAAAACTGAGTGCGTCAGAAGAGGAACATATACAAAAAGCTTTGGAGATAGGAGGCTTGAAGGGTTTATATGCACTGATGGCTTCATGTGGATGAATACTGCTAATGCATGGAAACCATATGTTGTTCCAGAACCGTACCGCCCGGAAAGGAGAGAGGGAGAATGAGACTGATTGATGCTGATGAACTGATAAAACGGATAGAGAATTCGAGAAACAACAATCCTCATAAAGATTGCCGCGTCAAGAGAAACCATGACATAGAGCATTATCATTTTATAAAAATGGTGTATGGTCAGCCGACAGTATTTGACAAGGAGAAGGTGCTTGATGAATTGAAAGGAGAGATAGACCTGGTGGTACATAATCCGATGATTAATCCAATAATTGCTGGGAGATATATTAAGAAAAACAGGGCGATTGAGATTGTCAAGAAAGGCGGGATTGATTAATGGGAAATTTCTTCGATTTGCACAGGCATGATGAGTTTTCTTTTTTTGATGGTTTCGGAAAACCCTCAGAACTTGCACAGATTGCAAAGGAGAAAGGATACGATGCTCTGGGTATCAGTAATCATGGAAATATCAGCGGTCTTGTCCAGCACTGGCTTGCCTGTAAAGAAGCAGGCATAAAACCTGTTATGGGATGTGAGGTCTATTTTCAGCCAAAATATAATAAGGAGAATCCACAGAGGAAATCATATCATTTGTGCGTGTTTGTGAAGAATTTGACAGGGTACAAAAACCTATGTCACATGATGACAGAAGCGAATACAGAACAATTTTATTACAAGCCGATTGTTGATTTCAGGCTGTTGGAAAAGTACAGCGAAGGTCTTATTTGTACCACGGCTTGTATCGCCAGTGCTACGTCACAAGCAATTGTGAATGGTAATGCCGACACGGCAGAAAAGTTATTAAAGAAGTTCAAGAGCATTTTCGGGAAAGATCTGTATGTTGAGATACAGCCGTATAAGATCGACAAGAAAGGAACACAACAGAAAACAGATTATGTGTTAATGGGACTTGCCAGAAAGCTGAAAATAAAATGTATCCTCACGTCCGATAGTCATTATGGCAGAAAAGAAGATTTCGATACTTATTGTAAGATGCATGAGATCGGTAAGACTACTTTGGACGTAAAAAATACATACGGCGAAAGGTATATGCCAACAGAGTATGAGATCACAGAACGTTTCGCTAAGATATATCAGAAGAAAATAAAGAATAGCATGGAATTAGCAGAACGGTTTGTTGATAACATGAAAGAAATTTATGACAAAGTTGAGGATGACATATTGAGTCAGAGCGAGTTACATCTTCCAAAGATTTCCGATGATCCCACTTTTGACAGCGAAAAAGAATTGAGAAGGCTTGTATCGAAAGGTCTGAAAAAGCGAGGGAAATGGAATAGAGAATATCGCAACAGATGTTTGATGGAACTTGATGTAATCCATTACCATGGATTTGACGACTATTTTTTGATGGTGCAGGAATACGTGAACTGGGCGAGGGAACACGGTATTGCAGTCGGGCCCGGACGTGGTTCAGCATGTAATTGCCTTGTTGCCTATGCCATTGGCATAACAGATGTGGACAGCATAAAGTATAAGCTGGATTTCAGTCGATTCATGCGAAAGGAGAAAAAGAAGCTTCCGGATATTGATGTTGACTTCGAAACAGATCGGCGGCAGGAAGTGATAGACCATGTAATACAGAGGTATCCGGGTAGAGCTGTCCAGATATGCTCTTACGGCGAATATAGCGTAAAATACCTTGTAAATGATCTTTCCGGTGTGTGTGGCTTGAGAACATCCGGAGATGAATTGGACGACTGGGACAAGGAGCAGAATAAAAAAGTTGTTGCTGACATAAAACGGTATATCAACAGTTTCGAGGAAGACGGAAAGATTAACTTTGAAAAGCTTCTCGACGATCCGCGGACAGAAGAATATAACAGCCAGTATGACAACATAATAAAACATTTTTGCAAGATGTACGGCAAAGTGAGACAGCTCGGTACACATGCGGCCGGGGTTGCTGTTGTCGGAACAGATATCTCGGATTATACCTGTGTTGTAAAACGTGGAGACAGTTTTCGATCTTGTTACGATCTGAATGATCTGGAGCATATTAATTGTACAAAGTTCGACATGCTTGGCCTGAAAACCGTTTCAGAGCTGTTGGAGCTGGAGCAGATAACAGGGCATAAGGTGACTGACGAAGACATTGAACAGCCAGAAATCTATGAGAATTTTCAGAAAGGGAACACGGACGGTATTTTCCAGATGGAGAAATCAGCACCAAAGGATATTCTGAGGATGATACGTTGTGATTGTATTGAGGACGTAATCGCAGTAAATGCTCTGAACCGTCCAGCTCCACTACAGTTAAAAATGCATGAAACATATGCATACAATAAATTGTCTGGGAAAACAGACACGAATACGCCATACTACAAATATACTCGTGAGACTTATGGAACGATTTTGTATCAAGAACAGACCGTAGAAGTAGCACAGAAGGTTGGCGGGTTGACTCCGGAGCAAAGCTTTGATCTGTTAAAGATTATGAAGAAAGCAGAAAATCTGACAAAACCGGAATATGTTCCGATTATTGAACAAATGAGAAAAGACTTCTTCCGGGGCTGTAAGTCGCACAGAATGACGTTAGAACAAACCAAAGAACTATGGGCAAGTATGCTGATCTATGGCTTCAACAAAGGGCATTCCACAGGGTACTCTATTATCAGTGTCGATCAAATGTGGTATAAAATGCATTATCCGGCTGTGTTCTGGTACGTAAAAATAAAGTATGCCGGGAATGACAGCGATTTCTATAAATACTGTATGTTCGCCGCAAAGGATGGGGCTGTGGTTATGCTTCCGCATGTTAATTACAGCGCAAAGACATCTATCCGTAAAATAGATGGGGAATATGTAATCCAACAGGGATTAAACTCCGCAAAAGGAATAGGAGACAAGGCGGCGCAGGCAATTGGGGAAGAAAGAGAAAAGAACGGTGTGTTTCGTGACTTTGACGATTTCTATGACCGTTGCAAAGGCGGTGCGGTAAATGAGCGCGTAATAAAAACATTGAAAGAAAACGGTGCGCTAGAGTTCCATAGAAAAAAGTATCTGAAGCGTGTTGTTGCGTATAATAGTACATTACTCGGAAAGGCAGAAAGGATGGTAAAATGAAATATAACAGATCAACCAAAGAAGATCGATGTAGTAATTGTGCATATAACAGATATGACAGCGAATTGAAAAGGTATTACTGTAATAATAAAGCATCAGACTGGTATGACAGCACAACGGAGTATGATGATAGCTGCGAATTCTGGGAAGGTAAGGACTAAGTATGAAAGCAATGGACAAAGCAAGAATTATGAAGTTATGCGAAGACATAAACAAGAAAGAGGGAGAAGGATCTGTCTATAGTCTGGGATCGAAAAACGGAAATCTGAGAATAAAACGCTGGTCAACTGGGATCCCTGATCTGGATGCAATTATTGGAGGTGGAATGCCGTGCGGAAGAACTGTCGAGGTTTTTGGTGCAGAGTCAGCCGGGAAAACCTCTTTAATGTATCATTTGTGCGGGATGCATGAGTTGTGTCTACACATTCCGATAGAAGGAACATTTGACGCTGACAGGGCAAGGGTGTTTGGAAATCGCAAACAGCAAATGATCCTCTACAAAGCGAAATACGGAGAGAAAGCTTTTAATCGTGCGATTCGTTTTGCAGAGGAGGGGATCCCGTTAATTACGATAGATAGTGTCCCGTCCATGCAACCAAAAGACGATGTGGATAGAATCAGAAAAGCAGTAAATACAGACAGCGAACAGGAAATGAGAATCGGAGGCGTTGCCCGGTTAATGGATAAGTATCTTCCCACCTTGGAGGATGTAATAGAGCAGACTGGGACAACTGTTATATTTGTTAATCAGATCCGTGACAAGATGAACGCCTTGCCGTTCGGGGATAATATACAGACTCCCGGAGGCCATAAGCTGAAACACAGTGCAAGCCTTAGAATACAGGTTGCTCGGAAAGGATACATCGAAATTCCGAACTATAATCCACGTAACGCAGAGGCCAAAGAGCGTATCGGAATAATTATGAAGTGCAAGGTCGTGAAGTCTAAGGTATGCAATCCCATGCAGTCGTGTGAGATCCCACTGATTTATGAGAGGGGATTTGTAGATTTTGTGGACTTGGACGCGGTCAGAAAAGAGATCATGAAAGAGCACAAAGAAAGGTATCTAGGAAAGTGAGATTATACTGTATTACTTATAACATAACAATAGACAGGAGCAGTAATAAAAAGAGGTTCTTCTGTTATGCTAAGACTCAGGCCGAGGCAGTAAGAAGGTTTATAACATGTTCTGGGCTGTCTAAGAGTTATGTTATAAGTGTACACATCGTAGAGGAGGAATAAGCATGGGGCTGATAGATAATATAAAGCGGGATGCAGACGGGAACCGGACGATTATACAGAAGACAGAAGATGCAGAGCTGGAAGGGAAGCTAAACCAACTGTTTTATTTGCCAAAGAATATCGAGAAAGAAACGGAATTTGTTCACAATGTCATGACCAGGGGGCAAGAGACAGAAGAAAGGAAGGGGCTTCATGCCTCTGCAATTATTGTGTCGGATAATAAGTTCTGTTATCGCCAACAGGTGTTGAGTCTGTTTTACAAGCAATTGCAGGGCGAGCAAGTAGAGGTCGGACTGAAGCGTATTTTTTCTGAAGGTGACTCGATTCACGAGAAGTGGCAGAGGTTGTTTATTCGTGGTGGATATTCTGAGCCGGATGAACTGGATGTAACGCAATACAGCCCAGAATACGATCTGCAATACACCCCAGATATTCTGTGTACGATTGACGGAGAAGAAATGGTCGGAGAAATCAAAAGCATGAATACATATGCATTTCAGAAGATGGTCAAGACTGCTTCTCCTCATCCGTCTGGAGAAAAGCAGTTACAGCTTTATCTGTGGCTTACAGGTCGGGAAAAGGGCTTTACGCTGTGCGAAGATAAAAACACACAGAATATTAAGGTTAAGGTTGTAAAAGCCGATATATCGAAAATTACGCCTTTTATAAACCGATTGGAGAATATCCAGTATTATAAGGAGCGGTTGCAACAAAAAGGGAGACTCGTAAAGCGTCATGACCTGTGCACGGGGTATAAATGTGACATGGCGCAAAAGTGCCCTATGCGCGAGGTATGCTATGGAAGGAGCAGGGAGAGGTTAAGTTGATACGATATATTGCTAGTTGTAGTTTTGGAAAAGATAGCCTTGCAATGGTTATTTTATTGATTATGAAAAAATATCCGCTTGACGAGGTTGTTTTTTATGATACCGGGATGGAGTTTGATGCAATTTATGAAAATGAAAAGAAGTTAAAAAGAATATTGAAGAGAAGGAGGATCGGATATAAAAGGATAGTACCTGAAAAAAGTTTTGAATATCTTGCATTTGAACACAAATGTAAAAGAAGGGATGGAACCGTATGCGTAGGATATGATTGGTGTGGAGGTTTAAGAAGGTGGGGAACTTCGCAAAAAAATAGAGAAATAGAAAAATATTATAAAAGCAAATATGGGGATGCAGATTTAATAGTTGAGTATGTTGGCATTGCAAAAGATGAGTTGAATCGTGTTGAAAAACAAAGGATAAAAAGAGGAAAAACTGTAAAAATATATCCTCTTGTCGAATGGGGAATGACAGAAAAGGATTGCTTAAGTTTTTGTTATGAGCATAATATAAATTGGAAACAAAATGGTGTCGATCTATATAAAATATTAGACAGAGTGAGTTGTTGGTGCTGTACAAACAAAAATCAAAAAGAGGTAAAAAATATAATAATGTTTTTACCGGATGTGTGGACGAAAATAAAGGGCTATGAAAGGAGGTGCGGAGTTCCGTACAAAGGGAAGGGATGCAAATATTTTGAGGATAAGTTTAAGGGTTGACAGTGTTCAGCCCTTATGTTATAATATAGGCATAACAAAGGATAGCAGGAGGTAAAGCAAATGAAAAGATATAAAGTGTTTCAGAACAATGTTTTCTATCCGGTCGGGTACGTCGAATGTGATAGTATTGATGAGGCTATTCGTATTGGACGAGAAAGCATAAGCAAAGAAATAAATGGTTCTCAGATGTGTAGCGAAAAGGAAAGATATTTAGTCGGTATCCCGGTATACGATAGAAATGGAGCGAGAAGAAAATGAAGCGCATAACATTAATAACAGACATAGACCAGATTGTCTATGTTGTGTTTGCATCAAAGCGGGAAGGATATAAAGACAATGTTGTCTTCAAAGCAGTGGTAACAGGAGCACAGATCACGCAGGAAAAGCATGTATTGTATAAATGTAAGTCATTGAAGGCTGTAACCAATAAAGAGGATAGCATCAGACATTATGTTAAACATTTTTACTATAAAAATAGTAATATCGATACTGGAGTTCGAGGCTATGGAAATTGTTACCCTGTATTTACGGATAAGGAGAAGTGTCTGAAATGGCTGAAAGGGTAAGAAAATGTTGTTGTTACAGTTGCATTCATTTGCATAAAGAAAACCCTATTGTTTCGGGGGAAATGGCGTTGTATCGTTGTACAAGTCAAAAGAGGAACGGGCGCTGTGACGGATGGGTTCTACGTGATGATCCGGAGGCTGGCCTTGCACAGCTGGGATGTTCTTATGGTAACAAGTTGTATTCCGGAGACATAATAGAGGTTGAGAGCATATTCAGTGATAGCAAACAACGCTATCTGTATTGCGGGAAGTTAAGAGGATACAGGCTTATTGTTGATATGCCAGAGTTTGTTCCTCATGTTGTGCCAAACAGTTGGTTCAGGTCTATGACTGGGAGACTCATGAGACAGAATCACATTATTATACAGGAGAAAGAACAGGGTGCATATTATAAAAAGTTGGCGCGATCCATAAAAGAGAGGTATAACCATGAGCGACAAAAAGATGAGGGAAAGAGATTATAAGAAAAGGTTTTTGAATGGATTAAACCTGTTGTGTAAGACAAGAAATATGTATGAAGTATGGTCTGATGCTATGTATCTGTTCGCTACTGGGATTGCAAACCCGATAATCTCTCAATTCAGAGAAAATGCAGTGTTTAAGGACGTATGGGAAGAAAGAGAACGGGAATATCTGAGGATCATTAACAAGTACAATAAGAAGGAACAGAGATTATTTCCTCAGATGCTCGCGCTACTTGTGAAAGAACTAGACATTCATCCATGGCAGGACTTGATAGGTGAAATCTATATGATGTCTGGGATATCAAGCAAAGATAAAGGACAGTTTTTCACGCCCTATAGTGTATGTCAGATGATGGCTGGGATAACAATGCAAAAGAAAGCGGTTGCAAGGACAGTTCATACGGATGGATATGCTTCTGTATACGATTCGGCATGCGGGGGTGGTGCAACACTAATAGCCGCCATTGAGCAATGCTCTAAGATATTCAAGAAACTGAATTATCAAAATCATGTATACTTTGTAGGTCAGGACATTGACCGTACTGTTGCTAATATGTGTTATATACAGTTATCTTTGCATGGTGTTGCGGGATATGTTGTGATAGGAAATACAATAACAGAACCAGTGGTAACAGACTTACATAGGATCTGGTTTACTCCGACATGGTTTAGTGATGTGTGGACATTGCGCAGGCTGTTTCACGGACAAAATATTCTAGGAGATGAAATCAAAAAGAAATGTCAAAAGCAACGTTAAAGATTACAAAGTGCAAGGGCGAAGGACAGGGGCATTGTAAGATGTGTTCCGATAATGGAAAATGGAATAGAAATTGGATGTGCTTTCTTTATGAGATTCAGGAATATGAAGGTTGCTATTGTTCCGAATGTGTTAAGAAGATAAAGGAGAAACAAAGTGGATAAGGTAGTAATCGGGATAGACCAGAGTTATACCAGAACAGGTATTACAGTGCTGGTAGACAGAGAAGTTTTTGAAGTGTACAGTATCGATTTTAAGGGATGTAAGAATAATACAGAGAAGCGTATAACACTAAGAGGGAAGATTATAGATATTATTAATCAGGCAGTGTCAGAAATAAAATCGGAAAATATCATAATTATTTGTGAAAGGATTCGTTTAAGGTCGCAAGGTTTTCTGTCTGAGAACTATATCAAATCAACAGGAGCATTGATTGCAAGCATTATTGACATTTGTTATGGCTATAATCTCCCCGTTTATTCTGTAGATACAAGAGCATGGAAATCCGCTATTATTGGTAGCAGTAAACCTCTAAACAATCCATATGGTATCAATCCAGAGAAGTACCGCACAATCTTGTATATGCGTGATAAAGGGCTTTTAAGTTGGATTGCCGAGGAATATTCAGGTAGGGGAGAAAAAGGCGTTATATGGGCAAATAGAACGGTGAGAGGGCATAAAGAAAAAGTCCGCATTAAGGTAAATGATGACCTGGCTGATTCCTATTGTATTGCCTTATATGGTTTCCTGCCAAAGTCAAAACAAAAGCTGAAAGAAGAACGATTTTAGGGCGTGAACAATCATGCCCTTATTTTATTGCAATAAATTATAACATAAGGGTTGACATAACATAACAATTGTGTTATTATAATATCAGAACAAAGGAGAGCACAAGAGAGGAGCAGAGGAAATGAGTATTAAATATTCTGAAATGACAGATGAGCAGTTATTAGAGCTTCAAACTAACCTCACAGCAAGAGGTAACTATAATGCGGCTGTTGAGGTTAGTGACTTTCGAAAGCTGTTTAACAAAAAAGTCAAAGTCGTGAAAGGGAGAAAGGTTCCTAGAGGAACAATCGGAACATGTTTCTGGGTAAAGCGATATAATTACTCTCGTTATGGAGATGCATGGGGAATATACAGCGACACAAGAATAGGGATCAGGACAGCAGATGGAGAGGTGCATTTTACATCATCCAATAACGTGGAAGTAATAGCATGAAGGAGAGATGAAAAGAAAATATATACCGATCAGAGAAGCGATAAGACAGGTAAGAAAAGCTACTAGGGGGTGGTGAAAGCATGGCAAAAGTAACAAGGGAAACAGAAAAATATAAACACATAGTATTATATGAAACAGACACAACTAGAATTAAGCTAGTAGAGGATAAGAAGGACAGAGCGTATGACAAAATCTGTTTTACAAAGTTCGGAAATGAATATTATGAACCAGAAAGTATTTCAGTTTTTCGTTATGAGGATGAGCAGTTAATAGAGGATATGAAAGAGAGATATGGGGCTGAGTAATCAACCCCTTTTCTTATGCCTTTATTTGCCCCTAGAATCAATTTTAATTTATTACCTTTATAAGTTATAGCCTATCCATATAAAGTGGCTTAAATCGCCAAATAGGCGTGTCAGAAGGGCATTTGTATATTTCCACCACCCTAGTTTGCTATCCAATGTCAGCTCCATTTATGTTTATACTTCATTACCAGTATTACTCTTTATTTTCTTTCTTTATATATTTCTTTCTTTTGTTTCTGTTCTTGCATTGTTAATACATAAGTGTTATAATACACATAGGAGGTTATATGTTATGTATGAAAGAAAATATATAACAGATAAACAAGCAAAAGAATTAAAAGAAATTTAAAATAAATATTGATAAACAAATTATGTTATGTTATTATAATACACGTAAATAGGAAAACAAATACAGAGTAAAAAAAGGAGGAACAAACATGGGGAACTGGAAACAGAGGAATCACAAGATCGTAATTCCGCAACAGAACAAGTTAGATAAAATAAAATGTCTGGTTTGTGGAAATGAATTTATCCCAACAAAAGAAGGACATTATGTTTGTCGGGATGATATCACACAGGGAGGAATAGGGAACGCAATGTCAGGAAATAAAGAACCTTCTCTGTGGGATTGTTGGGATTGTCCGGTATGTGGAACGCAGCTAAGAGGGAAACAGAGATTTAGAGAATATGACAGTAGAGTGGATGAAATCATGGATGTAAAAGCATGGGATTAACAAAGGAACAGGCAGTAGAAGAACACAGAAAGATGTGGAGATGGATCGCAAAGGAGCTAGAAACCCATTCAGTAGGAGAGCTTGCAGGAAAGTATTATGGTCTACCAGAAATGAAAAAGGAATATATGAATAAATTCATAGAGGAACATAAGATAAACCATTTCGTATTAAAATGCTGTTTCTGTTGCGAATATGCCGCACAAGAAAATGGAGATATTCAAACAAGATGTATAGAATGTCCTGTGGTATGGCCTATAGAGGGAGAACATCTGTATCAATGTGATGTTAATGGTGGTATATACGATTCTGCTTGTAAACATTATAGACAGATGATATACTGTTGCAATGACCTGTTTGGTGTGTGCCAGTATGAAGCGAAAAACGAGCACAAAGAGATATGTATGAATCTGTGTAAGCAGATTGCAGAGTTACCAGAGGCATAGAACATGGACAATGTAATATATACATTCAACGTGTATTGGACAGACAAGATGAAAGCTGATTTTCTCCAGCGTGTGATATTGATACATAGTTATCTGTATTATGAGCTGGACAGTCAAAAGTGGACAGACAGTAAATTTGACAAGGTAAGCAAACAGCTCGTAAACATACAGAGCCAATATGAGGAAATATGGATACGTGAACATACACAATATGGTTATGTGTTTTATGATTTCGATGGGACAACAGGGTTTGATCTGTGGGACAGGCTGGAAGAACAAGACAAAATATTTATTATGAACATTGCGGTAAGGATGGTGCAAGGGATATGAATTATGAATATAATTGGTATTGCAAGGCAGTGTCGCAGGAAGAACAAATGTTCCGTGATCTGTTTGGTGAAGAAGAGCTGGAGCAAGCGAGAAGAAAGGGATATGCGCAGGTAAAGCCATATCTTGAATTCTTAAGAGAAGAAATGGAAAGAAAGTCGAGAGAACAAGATGGAGATTAGAAAGCAATATGATATCAAGAACCTGATAAAATGTTTGCAGGACATAATTAACAATACTGAATGTGCCTATCGTAAGGTAAGTGTTGATATAATCACGTTACAGCAGATCATGGACGTTTTGACGGAAGTAGAGAGGCATGAGGTTGTAGAGAACATATCGTCTAAAAACGTGGCAGAACGATGCGGATACAAGCCGCCTATTGGATATACCATACCATGTGCAAAAGTGGCAAAGGCAAACTGTGACAATGAGTTTGATCCGTGTCCGGGAGAATTTGACAGCAATATGAAATGTTGTCTTGACGGGATCATGAATGATGAAAGCTGTAAGGACTGTTATAAAGCCCCGTATGAGGAAAAATCTGAATGTTTTTTGAAATATACGGAAGAAGAAGCCGAAGCAAGAAGGTGCAAAGAATGTTTTTATAAAGGCAGATGTAAGAGGGAGAGCAGAAAAGGATTAAGACAATGAATAAGCGAAGTACAAGGTTTTACCGGAAGAACGAAGCAGAAGTCATGGAGCGTCTGGGGTTTTCTCCCACTGTTAATAGCGGAGCGGGGTGGATCCAGAAAGAAGATGGAGAGTCTGAAGATTTTGTATGCCAACTTAAAAGCACGGACAAGGAAAGCATAAGTGTGAAACAAAAAGATCTGTTAACGCTGGAAATACATGCCTCAGAGAGCCATAAACTGCCTGTATTTGCGTTCCAGTTTTTAAATAGGGATGAAGTGTGGGTAGCGGTGAGAGAATCGGATATCGAGGCAGTTAAGGCCGTCATAAAGGGAGAGAAAAAGAAAGAACAGGTTGACGAGCCTGAGGAAACAGAGTATAATTTTGATGCTGGCAATGAATATGCAAAAAGAAGTGTTGATTCACTGCTTGCAAGAAAGAAATACATGAGACAAAAGCAGAGAGAAGCAGAGCAGAGAAGAGCGGAGATGAAAGAGACAATTAAGGAGAACAGGAGGAAAAGAGCAGAACTGTGGAAAAGGAAATGAAACAGAAAGGTATAGCGTATTTTGCAGGGCTTACAATCAGCCCGGTCGGGGCAGTTACTCTCAAATTTAAGCTCCGGTATGATGAGATTGTAACAAGCGTAAATTTGCTACAGGGTCTTAACAATGACATTACGATTATTGCGAAATGTCCTGACAAAAAGCCAAAGAATCTTGGTTTGTTTACAATCGGGGGAATGAACATTGATAAGGACGGAAATGCAACTATTCCGTTCAAGTCGTTAACAGAGAATGTTAATCTGTCAGACATTTGCGACTTAGTGGATGAGAGTTATATACAGCTTATGTTCCGGGCAGTGATTGAACTGCCGGATTCAGAAGTACAGGAGAAAGAAGGTGATAGCGAATGGGAAGATTAAGGTTTGAGGAGCTTGGAAAGGCAAAGTACCGAGAAGGAAGGGCGCTCGTGATTTCCAGAGCATACAGCAACAGAGACGGAGTGTTCGAAGGGTATGCAGTAACACAGCAGTTGATTGAGAACGAAGGGAAGGAAAACGAAACAAGGGTATTTCTGAAAAATGGAATCGGGGTTGTTTCGCCGGAATCTCTTGTTATGCTTGCGGATCTTATGGCCGAGATCTGCCATGATGAGGGGTTGTTGACAATCAGTGATGCATCCGATGATGAAGCAGAAGAAGTGTAAAAATATAGCATATTATGTTGACATTGATAGCATAACATGTTATAATAATAAATGTAAATAAAGAAAGACTCAGAGAAGAAAAGGAGAAAAAGAAATGGCAAAAAACTGGAGCGCATACGAAGCGGCAAAAGAAATGTATGGGAACAATGTAGAGAATATTCAGGATATTGGTTCAAGATATCCACTGTTCAGCAGAGCAGTAATGCAGATCAATTATGATGCACTTCTTGATATTCTTGCGGCTGTTCCGAAGATCACGGCGAGAGTGGTTGAGACTGGTTTAAAAGCTGTGTCCGAAGGAGATGTGCCGGAAGCAGAAGAGGAGAAGAAAGAGAATACCAAAAAAGAGAACACAAAAGAGGAAGCGGACGAGCCGGAGGAAGAGGAGTCTGAAGATTACGAGAGCATGACAGCACAGGCACTTTATAAACTGTGTTGTAAGAGGGGCCTCTCCGGGAAATGTAAACAGAGAAACAAGAAATTTCTGATCGGCGTACTTACTGAGGCAGACAAAGGCACGGCAGATGAGCCGGAGGAAGAGGATGACTGGGACGAGGAGGAGGATACTCCAAAAGACCCGTATGCAGGCAAAGGAGCAAAAGAGCTCTATGAGATGTGCAAGGATCGTGGAATCAAAACAAAGCCGAAAATGAAAGCGGCTGAGTATGTCAAACTGCTCAAAAAAGCAGACGAGACAGAGGCAGAAGAGCCAGAAGACGACGATGACGAATGGGATATTTAATAAATGAGCGCAGTGAGGGCGGCGATTGACCGCCCTACTGTTATATTAGAACAGGAGTAAAAGCATGAAAACAGAAGACATTTTAAACATTGATTGCAGAGAGCAGGAAGGTAGAGACACATTAAACAGATTTCTTTGGAAGATCAAACCGGTCACAAAACTCGGTGTCCCAAAAGGATGTATACTGAGCATTGAAGATCTGGAAAAAGTATTGCATGGAATAAGCATAAGATACGGGTATACTATACAAGGGATACAGCCGTATTACGAGGACAATCAAAGATTCGTGTTCTTCTCCTGCGGTGTAATGAAGCTACAGGAAAATACAAAAAGAAGACTTGGAACATGGATCGGTACAGTATATGGAATAACATTGTGGGAGACTATGGCAAAAATAATCGTAAAGATTTACGGAGATATTATGGAGAGGAGAAAAGATGGGAAAGCTTAGTGTAATATACTATACAGACGGAGCTTGTTCGGGAAATCCGGGCCCCGGAGGGTGGGCGGCTGTATGCTTAAAAGAATGTACTTGCGGGTACAAGACAGAGATTATAAGCGGAGGAAAGGAAAACACAACAAATAATGAAATGGAGCTAACAGCGGCTTATAAAGCGTTAGTAAAAGCCTATAAGAGCGGGAAAAAGCAGGTGACAATATACAGCGATAATGCATATGTTGTGAACGCTATAAAGAACAGATGGCTGTGTAATTGGTGTGAGAACGGATGGAAGACCCGGGAGGGGAAAGAAATCAAGAACAAATACATCTGGGAAAAGATGTACAAACTCGTGTACGAAAAGGGAATGTATGTCGAGATGAGGAAAGTAAAAGGACATTCCGGGGATCCTCTTAATGAGCTGGCAGACAGAGTAGCAGTCAGAATGCGTAACGAGTACAGCAACTGACGGAGGTAAAGCATATGATAGTAGGAGATAAGCTGTTCGAAAGAACATTTGAAGGTAGGACGCAGAAAGATGCATATCTTACTTGTTGTAAATGGGTAGCGTCAAACATAATTGCAATAAATAACTGTAGGCATGTTACATACAGCATTGAGAAAGCTGAGCAGAGATTTCCGGGCAAAGTAAAGCTGACTGTGTATGTTAGCGCAGATGAGGAGCAGATAAGGGATCATAATTGCGAGGTGTGCCAAGAGGTCGGCGGGATCTTGTACTCAACAGAAGCGAAATACAGATGCTACAGTTGTAAGTTAGAACCGTATCGCAGGAGAATGAAAGAGAGGTTAGAAATGTTAAAAGATGGAATGAAAGGCGGGATCTTAAAATGATGGCATACAGAAAAAAGAACAAAGGGAATACAAGAAATTTCAAAAAGATTGTGACTGACACGCTGAGAGAGCTTATATGTGATGTATCAATCTGTATGTATGAGAATGGTAAAATTCTTATCTATATGCTACAGATATTTTTTTTCATTTTGTTTTGTGGATTGTCTTATTACGTTGATTTATCGGTGTGCGCGTTGTTATTCACGTCAAGTCTGTTTGTCACCGAATACCTCTTTCGTTTGCTTTCAAATGTGAAACATGTGTCTGAAGATGGGATGCCAATACCGCCAGAACGGTATACAAAGACTACAGAAGAGGGGTTCGTACAGGTGGAAAAGATCGAAGAGGCAGTTGTATACCTGTGCGACGTAGAAGATTATCTGAAAAGGAAGGGACTGTTAAAAGATGACCACACCATGTAAGGGCTGTAATGTGAGATATGTTGGGTGCCATGCATTATGTAAGAGCTATAAAGAGTGGCGAGCAAAGATGCCAAAGCCGGACTATAAAGAAAGAGAATACAGAATGTATGTCAGAGATGCTGTAAACAACATGAGGAGGGGAGTTTCACATAACCCCTGCTGTAAAATGACAAAAAGATAAATATTTTTCTTGACATATTATAGATAACATGATATAATATATAGCGTAAAGGAGGTATCTGTGGATAGAGATACATAGTGACAGCCTGAAATGTCTGCCGGAATGTGAAATGAAGTGTCGCATCGACAAAGGCGCATATATACCACCTTTTAATGAGCCATGTTCCAATTCCCGAGATTTTGATGCGACACTTTATATAAATGAAAATAACGCTTGTGGCGGTTGATATATGCTGAGCGCCGATGACATTTTGTTGAAATTCCTCTCTTATAGTTTTAAGTGTGATTTTCGCCACAAGCGTTATTATATAGAATCTATGTGACAAGGGATTTTCTCTTGTCGTATTTTTATATATAAGGCAAAGAATAGGAGGGAAGAAGAGTGCCACGAGTGAAAGCAGACAGAAGCAGGCCAGACCCGAGAACAGACTTCTCCGTGCAGAAGAAGAACCTTGTAAACCTTGCGGATAGGCCGCCTGAAGAACGTAGGAGGATCGCGAAGCTGGGTGCGCAGGCAAGGATCCGGAAGAAAGAAGAAAAGATGCAACTACAGAAGTGTATGCGGGAATTGCTAGACATGCCAACAAATAAGCCAAAGCAGAAACAGCTTTTAAAAAGCTTTGGGTTTAACGATGAGCAGTTAACAAACAAGACGCTGTTAATGGTTGCCTTGTTTCAGAAGGGATTAACAGGAGATGTATCTGCAATTCGTGAGACAATCGGAATGATGGACAAGCTTGACATGTTTGAGCAGTCTGGTGAGTTAACGAACAATGTTGTGATTAATCTTGTTCCTGTGGGATCCAGCTATGTTCCGGGTGAACGGGAGGCAGAAGAAATAAAAGAAGTAGAGAATTATGATCCATTGTCAGACGAGCCTGAGATACCGGGCGGCCTTGACGAGTGGGATGACTGGGAGGAGGATACATATGATCCAGAGTAAGAAATGTCCTGAGGGCGCAGATTGCCCGTATAAAGCAAGCAAAGCAAGAGAGGCTATAAGAAGTATGTCTAATCATTTAAAATGGCAGGAACAGGCAAATATGAAGCCTATAGACGTAAAAGAAATGAATGCATTGGCAAAGGAAGAGTTAATAAAGTACCAGAGGACAGGATTAACACCAGAAGAAATCACAGGACTGTTAGAACATTTGCAGGGCGAGTGCTGGTTATGTGAGCATAGCAAACCGTATGACATAAGTGCAACCAGAAAGTTATCTGTGTGTGAGTTAGGTTATCCAGACAGGAAAGAAAGCAACACAAAGCCAGTTGCTATGATCCGTGACAAACAGTGTTCGCAGTGGAAACTGAAATATTTTACGGGGGAATAACATATGCAGGCCATATTTCGAGATAACATGGATCAGGCAGAAGAGTACAAGGAAAACAAGTACAGAGTGGAATACAGGAAGCGCATGAAACACGGTGGAGCACAAATAGAATATCCAGACATACATACCTGTGAAATATATGCACGTAACATAACGGAGGCAAGAGAAAAGGCAGAAATGTTATTAGATGCATCCGGAAAGAAAAACAATCTAGGCAAGAACAGGATTGTATCTATTAAAATGTTAGAGCGTAACAGGAGTAACAGACCGGGTAAAACAGAGTACGAAAAAGCAAGGAGAACATAACATGAGTAGAGAACATATTATATATAAGCCTATTAGGGATTTAAGGCCATATAAAAAGAATGCAAAGAAACATCCGAAACAGCAGATAGAACAGATTGCAAACAGTATTAAAGAATTCGGTTTTACTCAGCCCGTGTTGATTGACAAGCATAACAATGTTGTAGCGGGACATGGCAGGGTGCTGGGCGCAAAGAAAGCAGGATTAACAGAAGTGCCTGCATTATGTTTGGATGGTCTGACAGAAGAGCAGGTAAAGGCATACAGGTTAGCAGATAACAAACTGAATGAAAGTGCGTGGGATAGTGTGCTGTTGAGTCAGAGTTTAGATGAGATCACAGAGCTTGATATGAGCTTGTTTGGTTTTGATCTGGGAGAAGCAGTGGAACAGGAAGAACAGAAATACACGATGAAAACAAATATTCCACAGTATGAACCAAAAGGGGAAGAACCAGACATAACAGAGCTTGTGGATATCAGCAAAACAAAGGAGCTGTTAGAACGAATTGAAGCGAGTGACGTAACAAAGAAACAGAAACGGTTCTTAAGGCTTGCCGCATACAGACACTTATGTTTTAACTACAGTAAGATTGCAGAGTATTATTGTCATCAGAACAAGGAGATGCAGGAGCTCATGGAGGACAGTGCCCTTGTTATTATTGACTTTGATGATGCAATTGCAAAAGGCTATGTTCAGTTATCAAAACAGGTAGCATTACTGAGAGGAGAGCAGGAACATGAGGCATAAAAGTTTTGTTGTGTTCATCCTGTCTCATGGTAGGGCAAGTAATGTAAAAACATTAAAGACTTTAAAGCGTGCCGGATATACTGGTAAGGTTCTTATTGTGATAGACAGTGAAGACCCCTTAGAAGATGATTATAAGCGCATATACGGGAAATCAAGCGTTGTGGTGTTTGATAAGTCAAAGGCGTCTGGGTTGTTTGATATTATGGACAATTACGATGATAGCAGAGGGGTTGTTTATGCAAGAAATGTCTGTTTTGACGTAGCGGAACAAACGGGATACGAGTATTTTCTGGAGCTAGACGACGATTACACATTGTTCGAATACAGAACAAGAGAGAACGGAAAGCTGAAAAGTCAGAGAGTAGAGAACATAGACAGTCTGTTTGATGCTATGTTGGACTTTCTGGATGTGTCTGGTGCTTATACTGTAGCGTTTGCTCAGGGAGGGGATTTGATTGGAGGGACAGAGAACGGGAATTATAACAAGAAGTTGCTAAGAAAGGCGATGAATAGTTTCTTCTGTAGAACAGATAGACGGTTCACATTTGATGGAAGAATAAACGAAGATACTGTTATGTACTGTAAGATGGGAATTCAGGGAAAGCTGGTGTTTACCTATACAGATGTTGACCTTGTGCAGACTCAAACGCAGAAGCAGAAAGGCGGTCTGACAGAGCAATATCTTGATGTAGGAACGTATGTGAAATCATTTTATACGGTAATGTGTTGTCCTAGTTGTGTAACAATTGGAATGATGGGCGGTAGCAAGAAGGGTATGAGACTGCACCATATGATATCATGGAATCATTGTTGCCCTAAAATTATATCAGAGAAATACAAAAAGCAGAACTGAAAATGTTCTGCTTATTTTATTATATAAATATATAAAAAGTAGTTGACAAGTATTTATGTTGTGGTGTATAATAAAGACAGTTAAAGAAGAGCAAAAGCAAAGGAGAACAAAGGAAATGAAAAGAACACCAAAACAGATAGCGGAGGACATTTTTTATGGCAGGGATGATAAGGCAAAGAAAGAGCTTGAAAAGATGATTGGATGTAAGTTCTGCGACATGACTATTGAACAGCGTAGAATTGGGTGTGCGGCTCTATCCGCTTTTGATGGGGTATGGAATAAATAATAGAGGAGATAAGTTGGACATAGCAGATTGTTATAACTGGTGGGATGCTATGTATTATGGTTAACAATCAAGCTCCAGAAACTCGATATGAAGCAATTGTCAGTGAGAACAGTTGTGGAATGTTGATTTCTACTAGTGAGGGCCAACTGGTAGGAGAGAGTGAAGCCCGAGGGATTAATGCCGTTATGGGAAAATAGAACGAGGAGGAGAGTTGCACGTAGTAGGAGAGTGGTGCAGTGTAGGGCTAAATAAACATGAAACGAACAGAACAGATATAACACAAATTACCCGGCTGTTGTCTTTGCCCTGTTCGTTTTATGCATAAGGAGAATTGAATGAATATAAGTGTTACTGTTCCGGATCGGTTTGTATCATTTCTGACCGACTGGGATTATAGACAGTACCTCTCATTCGGCGGCTATGGAAGCGGAAAAAGTTATAGTGTAGCATTAAAGATAATCTTAAAGTTGATGGAAGAAAAGCGGACAGCGCTTGTGGTAAGAAATGTATTTGAAACAATTAGAGACAGTTGTTTTTCATTGCTTCGTGAGATCCTTGACGGAATGGGGATACTGTCTGAGACAAAATCTTTAAACAGGAGAAATACTGGAAAGGTAGTAGCCGTAACAAGTCCTATGGAGATTCGTTTTCCGAATGGAAGCAGGATTATATTCAGAGGACTTGATAATCCGGAGAAAATAAAGTCTATTAATGGCGTGTCTATTGTGTGGATCGAGGAGTGTTCTGAGATTACTTTTCAGGCGTATACGGAATTACTCGGACGTATTCGCGGTAAGGGAGTAACAAAGCATTTCTTTTTGACTTGTAATCCTGTTGGTCGTTGGAACTGGGTATACAATACATTTTTTGTGCACCTGAACGACGATGGAACAGAGCTGGTAATACAGGATGAAGAAGAAGTATACAAAAAGCGCACAGTTGTTAGAAACGGTGTGTATTATATGCACAGTGTTGTGGACGACAATCCATTTGTTGAGGACAGCTATGTAAGGCAGTTGGACTCGCTAAAGCAATTGGATCCTGAACTGTGGGTTGTTGCAAGGTGGGGACGCTTTGGCGTAAGCGGAACAAGAGTGTTGCCGAACTTTGTGGTCGCTCGCAATGCTACACAGTTTAAGGCGAAAGTAAACAGTATCCCGGCAAGGTTCCATTTTTTTGGTCTTGACTTTGGATTCGAGGAAAGCTATAATGCCCTTGTCTCTTGTGCGGTTGATGATGAGAATAAGGATCTGTACATTTATGATGAGGTATATGTAAACCACGTAACGGACGATCGATTCAGTCAGAGACAGGATGTGAGAAAGGTAGCAGAGAGGGCAGGAAGGTGCAAAAAGGCAATAGGTGCTGATGGTGCTGAGCCGAAGTCAATACAATTCTACAGACAGCAGGGGTTTAACATGTATGCCGCGAAAAAGTACGTAGGGAGCAGATTACAGAACACGAAGAAGATGAAGCGTTTCCGACATATCTATTGCTCTCCAAAGTGCAAGAACACAATCCGGGAGCTGAAAGAGTTAACATATAGAAAGGACACAAAAGGCAATGTAATCTATGATGAGTTTAACATCGATCCGCACACGTTTAACTACCACAAACTAGGCGTGTATAAAGTGATGGAAAAACGGGGAAGCTGAGATGCTAATCCGAGCGGAAGTTATGAACGGTAACAGAACATAACACGCGCAACGCATAGGGACTGAGGAAACAAGAACGTCCCCACGAGCCATTGCAATTTATAATAAAGGAGATGCAATCAATGTATGAGAGAAAAAGAGTGAATACATTGGAAAAAGAATACGAACAAGTGCTTGACGTCTACGAAGTAGACAAATATGGAAATGTTTATGGGACAAATGGGATGGAATTAAAACAGGAGCTGAATAGTTCTGGGTATTGTTATGTATCATTAAAAATAAAAGGACAAAGAAGATGGAAGAAGTGTCTTGTGCATCGTTTGGTCGGGTACGGTTTTGTTGATGGGAGAACAGAACAATATAATGAAATTGACCATAAAAATACAAACAAACGAATTAATCGGTGGGATAATTTGAAGTGGACAGATCGTGTCGGGAATATGAACAATGAGAACACTGTTGAGAAGATGAAGAATCAAAACGGTATGAAATGTTATGTCTATGATTTTAGATTAGATTTCATTGGGAAATATGATTCCATGACAGAAGCAGAGAGATTTATCGGAAGAACGATATATGGAATAAATACTAGAGTAAAAGAGTATTATGTTCTGGGTAAGCCAGATCTGAATATTGTTTTAAAGATAAATAGAAAACAGAGAATACAATCTGTTGTTATTACTGACATGTATACAATGGAAAAACATTATTTTTATTCTAACCGAGAAGCAAGAAAGTTTTTTGGAAATAAGGTAAACATAACACAAGCCATACAAAAGAATTGGACTGTAAAGGGAAGATTTAAAGTTCGTAATCTGAATTATAAAAAATTAATAGGTATGCTAGACTTATAAGAAGCGAATTATAAGAGGATTCGGATAAAAAGCCGAGTTGATGACAACGTAGTGCATTGTGGTATGCGTTGGACAAATACACTGTAGCTGATGTCAAAAAACGGAAACCGAATACAAAGAGGTAAGAGATGATAAAACAGAATAAAATAAAAGAGCTAAAGAGATTGAGAGACTTACAAAAGGACAGCATAGGGTCTGAATATGCATGTGGATTGCATAATGGACTGGAGCTTGCAATATCTGTTCTGGAGGGCAGAGAGCCTATTATGGAGACTTTTGACAGTGTGCCCGAAGTAATAGAGGGCGAAGAGGAAAAGCCCGGTAGAACGGTGTTTAGCGGGGTCAGAAAGCGTGGTGTATAAATGGACATAAAATACAAAGTTGATGGTATGTTACTTAAGGAGGAAGGAAGTCACGGGAAGATTGCGAGGGGTTCACACAATGTGATTGTGTTATCTTTTGCGTTTGACGAGTCATGGAGTGGCATGAGAAAAGCTGTTGTTATGCGTGACACAGAGCGGACACAATATAATGCACTAATACCGAGTAATGGAAAAGTACTTATTCCGGATGAGGTAACAGGAACATCTCGGATATTTGTGCAGGTTGTAGGAAGGAAAGGCGACATGATAACAAAAACAAATGTTGCTGTAATTGAACAGATATAAAATAAAAAAGGAGGCGAGAGGATGCCAAGTGTAGAGGAACTACTAAGCGGAACGGAGGTGATGGCAGATAGCATAACATACTGTGAGATTGACGATGCAACCAGACAGATTAGTGTCCCAGAAGAATACAGAATCCTAGGTGTAGAATCTGATGAAAAGGCAAAGCGGTTATATTTTCATTGTCCTAAAATTGTAGGCAATAACAACGTTGATCTTACAGACTGCATCTTGTTCATAAACTATCGGAACGCAGGTGGCGAGCTGGACGCTTACCGTATACTGGATGTGGAAGAAGATAGCTCTGGAGAGTATATTACTTTTTCGTGGGAGTTATATCGGCGCGTTACGGCATATCACGGTGATGTTGTGTTCTCGTTTTGTGCTATGAAGCAGGGCGAGATAGAAGTAACAAATGAGTATAACACTGCGATAAACACGCAATGTACGTGTTTGGAAGGTCTTGAAGCAACAGAGAGAGTGGAAGAAACAAACGCGGATGCAATTGTACAGATTTGGGAAGCAATCGATCAACTGAAAGTGTCCGGTGGAGGTGGTGGTTCAGGCACTCCGGGAAAAGATGGCAGAGAAATTGAATTGCAGAACAATGGAACGGCAATCCAGTGGAGATATGTTGGTGATAGTGGGTGGACAGACCTTGTACATCTGTCATCCCTGAAAGGTGAAAAGGGTAACAAAGGAGATACCGGAGCAACTCCGAATATCCAGATCGGAACTGTACAGACACTTGAACCCGGACAGGACGCAACAGCAAGCATGACGGGAACGGCTGAGAATCCGCTGTTAAATCTTGGGATACCGAGAGGAAAAGACGGAGAAAGTTCTACAGGTGGCTGGAGTTCAACGCAGATTGATCTATTTGAAGCTTTTACGAACGTAATAGCATATACGTCACCAGATGCAAATAGTATTGTAAGTTCTCTTATATCGTCCCTCAGAAGTGGATCTTCTGATACTCCAGAAGGCTCATTCTCAATTATTTATGTTCTAAGTAATGTAACAAGCTCTAGCAAAGATAATAGCATAAAATCCGGAGAGCCATATAATACTACCTTAACCGCAAATCCGGGATATGAATTGGAATCTGTAATCGTAAAAATGGGAGGGTCTGATATAACAAGCACAGCATATTCAGATGGAGAAATAACCATTTCTGCTGTTACTGGGAATATAGTTATTACTGCTTCTGCCGTTCAATCATCAGCCTCCGGTCAACTTCCGCAAGACGGACTTGTAGATTATTTTGACTTTAGAAATAAATCATATACTGCTGGTGGAGGTGGACTATATTATATTAATTCTGATTATGGTAATGGCATGTTGTATTCCTGGAGTAATCAATCAAGCAAACAAGGAGATAACATCGGGTTAAAAGGAGTTGGTGGAAATTATACAACAGAGAGAGCAACTGGTTATCCAGTTACCGATAATTTCCCATCTACAAGAACAGTGTGCCTGTTTGGAAAAGGTGGTCCTTCAGTACCCAACAGCATTGGAGTGGATGGTACACTGAATAATGCATTTGTGTATATGATAAAATATAGAGCCATTGATAAAACAACAAAGAGCTTGTCGAATGAGCAGATTCAATATCCTGAAGGATTTACTAAAACTGGATATAACGCTTCTTTTGTCATAGTTAATCAAAATATTTTGAAAGTATATTTCGATGATACTCTTCATAAAACAGTTGATGGAAATGAGATTGAAGATTTTGAATCATGGGATATAATTCCCCTAGCCTTAACATCATTTGGTAATTATGGAGTCGCGTATGCGATTTATAACAAGGAGTTATCTGAAGTAGAAATTGTTGAAGCACTAGAATTCTTCAAAACATTGGAGGTGAGTGAATAATGGCAATATACAATGTAAATGGAGAACCAATACAGTCCGATGGTGGTTCTAACTTTTCTGTAACAAATTATTCAGCATTTACCGACAATGAAGGCTCCGCAAGACAGGCTATATTGACGTATCAAGGAAATAGATTATATCCGTATAATTACCAATCACAACGCACAGATATTGTTAAAAAATATGATGGCGGTGTCATGATAACGCTTGGTGACAGCTATACAGCGTACATGAATTCATTTTTTGATGCATTTGCGAAAAAACATGGACTTGTTCAGGATAACAGGGGACTTGCGTCTTCTACTATTGCAGGGAGTGAAGACGGAATAACTGTTGGGTATCATGCTTTTTGGGTTCGACTGGACGAAGCTATCTCAGAATATGAGACAAAAGGCGGTCACACCATCGGAGATAACGCATATACACTTGCTGATGTCAGGCTTGTTACTTTTATGGGCGGCGCAAACGATTGGTCAACTGTAAATGAAGAAATGGACAGGCTTGGAAAAGGACCGTGGGAAACAGATAAAGAAAAATTGTATGGCGCTTGCAATTATATATTTACTAAATTCCTTGAAAAATTTACAAATGCAGATATTGTGGTAATCTTACAGCCACCCAACTATGCCAATACTGTACCTACACAAGAGGATGGAGCTAAAAATGTGGGTTTTGAGAGTCTTGCGCAGGCTCAAAGAATGACAGACGCTGAGTATTCCAGTTATCTAATGATGAGAAAAGAAGTCATTGTAAGAGAGATGGCTGAAAGATATGGCCTGACAATATGTGACTGCTGTTTCGATTGGTATAATCCAATCAATCCAGATGAGGCTGCGAAATACTGGCAATCAGATAAATTACATCTTACCGCAGACGGCCATCGGGCAATTATAGAAAAACTTGAAAAAGTTGTGAATAACATGAGGGCAAGGGATTAAAAGGATACTTTAAATCAGCGACATAAAGGAGCCAGGGCACATGACATGTACAAGGCGGGAGAATACATGATCTGGACATACGGAACAGTCAAAAAGTGTCTGAGGGACACCAATTTCAGCCCGGAGGAATATCCGCAGGCGTGGGAAGTCGCATAAAGGCAGGTGATAGCTTATGTGGAGGATATGCAATGAATGTCGCAATATGAATACATAGGATTTTTAGTTGGGAGCCTTGCTGTCATTGTTCCGTTGTGTGTTGCCTTGATCGCCCCTATAATTAAAAATACCAAAACAATGACAAGGTTAACGTTGACAATGGAACACTTGATAGATCGTATAGATAAGCAGGAGAAGGCATTAGAAAAACATGAATTGGAATTCGAAGAGTATAAAGCACATGTTAGCGAAGGGCAGAAACGGCAGTGGGATGAAATAAACAAACATCACGACCAGCTGATACGGCAGTGGGATGAAATAAACAAACATCACGACCAGCTGATACGGCAGGGTGATGATATAAACAGATTAAAGAAGGAGGAGTAAACATGTTTAAAAATTGTGTATTCAGCGTCAGCGTTGATACAAAGAAGTGGTTAAAAAAGGCCGGGGTTCGTGCGATAAAGACTGTTGCTCAGGCGGCTATTGCGGGGATCGGAACAGCGGCGGCAATGGGACAGGTCGATTGGAAATATGTTCTTTCGGCGTCTGTGCTGGCTGGCGTTATTTCCATACTGACAAGTATTACTGGAATCCCGGAAGTAGAAGCGACAGAAACCGAGAGCATAGAACAGAAAGGATAATAGAAATGGAACTTAGAAAATGTTTGCTCACGAAGAACAATTGTTACAAATCGGGTGCAAAGATGGTACCAAAAGGTGTGATGTGGCATTCCACAGGTGCAAATAATCCGAATCTTAAAAGGTATGTTCAGCCGGACGATGGAAAGCTAGGAAGCAACGGCAACGGGAATGACTGGAATCGCCCAACTCCCGGAGGAAGGGAGGTTTGTGTACATGCTTTTATCGGGAAAGACAAGAACGGAAAAGTTTGTACATATCAGACGCTTCCGTGGAACTATCAGGCATGGCACTGCGGAGGACCAGGAAACCAGAAATACATTGCGTTCGAAATGTGTGAGGATGGCCTGAACGACAAGTCATATTTCGAGAAGGTATATAAAGAGGCTGTGGAACTAACAGCATATTTATGCGAGCTCTATAACCTGAATCCAGAATCTTCAAATACTGTTATATGCCATCAGGACGGTTATAAGCTTGGGATTGCAAGTAATCATAGTGATGTGTACCACTGGTTTAACAAGTTTGGAAAGACTATGGCGGACGCAAGAAAGGATGTGAAAGCGGCTATGAGCGGGAAGACAAGCGGCACAAAAGTGGAAACAACACATGGAGGTACATCCGGGCACTATTGGGCTACGATGCAGTTGAAAGAATTCGATAGAACAAACGGGCAGAAGTGGATTGTACATAAGCATAGCGACGGGACATATTCTTTCAAGAATGTTGCGTCCACAATTTATATGAGTGTGCGAGACGGGAAGATGGTAAACGATCAGGAGGTTTGGGCTTACTCTTGGAATGACACGAAGTCACAGAGGTTCTTGATTGATCTTGACGAGTCGGGAGAAATTGCGGCAGAGGCACATATTCGCTGTTGTAACGACAACAATATGGTTGTCGAGGTCGACAATGGATCTTATGCGGATGGGTCAAGAATTCAGATTCGAAAGGAAAATGATACATTTGCTCAGAAATGGACATTTCTTCCGACAGGGCATGAGGAGGAATATTACATTCTGAATTATGGATCTGGTAAAGCATTGGATGTAACATATAAATAAAATTTTAGGCAGGCTTGGCCTGCCTTTTGTTATATTACATAACATATTGACATATATAATTATATATTATATAATATATATGAAATAGAGTGAAAGAAAGGAGAGTGAAGATGTCAAACGCTTACTATGATAGAATGGAAGGAAACGTAACAGAAACCACAGAAGTTCTAACAGTTGCATTAAGAGACTTCCCGTACTTTGTGCTAAGAGACGAGATGACAGATCTGAGTTTTTCTGATTATAAAAAAGAGGTTATGAAAACGAAAAACAGGTATCTGCAATATCGTTGGGGTGTTATGTTCAGTCCTGATGGCATACATGGTGACTATGTTGCTTCTGATATACGTTTTAAGGAGTCAAAAACTCTGATCGATAAACAGGCCAGATTCATGTTTTCTCGTACTCCAGATGTTGTTGTACAGTCGAAGGACACGGACGAAAAAGCGAAGAAGCAAGTAAGCCAGTACCAAAAACTAATTGATATGGTTTTGAAGGATAGCAAGTTTCCGGGTCGATTGTTAGCATCAGCAAAGGATTGCCTGATCGGATCACGAATCGCAATTCTGGTAGATTTTTCAGACGTTGATGGAATACAGGTGCATTTCTATAACAGCTTACAATTTTACTACGAGCTGGACGCAGGAACTAATAGGATTGTTAAGTTCATAACGTTTGAGCAGATAAACCGAGGAGAATCGAGTTCTGTCCGTAGATACTTGGTAAATCGTTACTATGATACAAACGGTGTTATTTCTATGAGATCAGCACTGTATGATGGCGCAGGGAGAAAGATAAATGATCTTATAGAAGAAAAGGATATCGACTTGCAGTATATCCCGGCTTATGTTGTCGTAAACACAGGCTTGTTAAGCGATATAGGCGGTATTTCAGATATGGCAGACTTGGCAAAATATGAGTCTGGATATTCCAAGATTGCAAATTCAGATATTGACAGTGAGCGGCGTACAATGAATCCGATTCGTTACACCGTCGATATGAACCCGGATACTACGGAAAATCTCCCGACAGGCCCCGGAGCATACTGGGATCTACAAAGCAACCAGAACATGGAAAGCCCTCACCCGTCCGTGGGAGCGATTGCGCCGTCAATGGGACATACGGAGGCTGTGAAAACAACACTGGACAGAATCAAGACCGGAATGTATCAAAGTGTTGATGTCCCAAACATAAGCGAAGAAACTATGGTGGGAAGTGTTACGTCTGGAAAAGCATTGAAAGCATTGTATTGGCCTCTTATGGTGCGCTGTGATGAGAAGCTAAAAGAATGGATTCCGGCTTTACAATCCATGGCCGAAGCGATTGTTGATTATGCGAAGCTAGAAAAGCAATTTGTTGCTGAGCACTATGTTTTAGAGTCCGTGGACGAAATACAGATTGACATATCTATTCGCCAACATTATGCCTTACTAGACGATGAAACGGAAGAAAAGGCAAGCGATATGTCCGAGATTGCGCAGAATGCAAGGAGCCGGAGATCATATCTGAAGAAGTGGAGAAAAGAAGAGTTCCAGACAGACGAGCAGATACAAGAGGAACTTATGCAGATTGCTGTAGAACTTAACATGTTCGATACCATGAGCATGAATGCACAGGTACAGACGGAATTAAACAAACAGCAGACAAGCCAAAATGTTGACAGCAATCTGGAAGAGGTGGCCACAGAAAATAAATTAGGTGAATGATATGCCAGCATTTCGGTTAAAGAAAGCGGAAGAGATAAGAGATAAAACAACAGAGTCTATGTTAAAGCAAATACGCCGAATGTACTACGAACTGTATAGCGATATATCTAAGCGCATTAGTCAAGGCGGGAACAGTCTGAGCAATCAAAATCTAATGCTAATACAGAGGCAAATACGGAATAGGGTACAGCAGATTAATGAAGAGCTGGACGGAAATGTGAGAGCGAACATGGAAACGGTGTGCGAGGCAGTTACAGAAGATATAAGAACATATCTGAAACAGATGGGGTTTCGAGCTGAAGACATAACACAAGCGTATGTGCATATTCCTGCACAGGTTATAGAGAGCATTGTGACCGGGCAGATCTATCAGGAGGGGTGGAACCTGTCACAGGCAATCTGGGGATACAATCAAAAGACACAGCAGGTGTTACAGAACATTATTACAATGGGTGTTGGAGAAGGGAAGAGCGCATATGATATTGCCAAAGACTTAGAGGCCTATGCTGACCCCAGTGCCAAAAAGACGGCACAGACCATACGTAGTTGGAGATATGCCACAGAAGTTGATGTAAGGGCTGGTAGGGCTTCTGCTGTGGGAGAGAGAATCACAGATTACTTTCGCCCCGGGAAGGTTGACTATAATGCGTTGCGCTTGGCCAGAACAATGGTAAGTCATGCGTATCAGCAGGCATTTGAGCGTGTGAACAGATATGATCCGTTTGTGATTGGGTACCGGTGGCTAACGTCCAATTTTCACGGCAGGGTATGTCCGATATGTATTGAGCGTGCAACAAGCGACAGCTATGGACTTGGTGCAGGCGTGTTTCCAAAAGATGAGTTACCGCTAGATCATCCGAACGGAATGTGTACGTTCGAAGCTGTTATGTCAGATTCGATGACCGAGATTGCGAGGCGCATTGGAGAGTGGTATAATTCTCCTGTTGGCACGTTTCCGGATATAGATAGGTATGCACAAGACTTTATTGCGTAGGAGGAGAAAAGAATGTTAAAAGCTGAGACAGTGTGCAGAGAATGCAATAAAACAAACGAGGTTTTTGAAGGTATACTAAAAAATGTAACAGCGTATGATAAGGACGGGATAGAAATATATCTGTTGTGTTATACTTGTCCTCTGTGTGGCACTTTGAATGTTGTTCAAATTGATAATGCCATAACAAACAGAACGTTGGCAGAATGCAAGAGAATTCTCAGGTATGGGATGAGGGAGAATGGAACAGCAAAGAACAGCATGAAAAAGAAATATAATAAGCTGTGCAAAAAGTTAAGCGCTCAGAGGCAGTTACTTAATAAATCGTATTCGGGCGCTGAATTGTTTGATTCGGCCGGAGAAACTTTTATAAAAAGCTTGACATTATCTTGAAAGGATGGTATAATGGACGTAAGATGTGATAAATGTCGCATCATGTTTAGCGCAAGGCTATATGAAGAGGAAAAGCAGATCGGGAATGAGGTAATAACACAGACTTATATGCAGTGTCCTGTGTGTGCAAGCAAATTTCCGGTCTGTTATGACACTCCAGAAACATTTGCGCTGAAAAAGAAAATAAAGAAAATGTCCCATGCTATTGGAGCATGTGAGACTGTAAAAGCACGACAGAGAATGATGAAGAGGCTACAGAAAAAGAGACAGATGTTAAACGAGAAAATGGAGCAGGCAAAGCAGAGATATTGTGGAGAAAGGGAGAACGAAGATGAGCGAAACAACAAACCAGAATAACAGCCAGCAGACAGAACCGCAGAAAGGGCAGACACAGCAGAATAATAGCCAACAGACACAGAGCAATCAGGGTGCATCTCCACAGCAGGGGCAGAATAATACTTCTGTCGATGTGGAGAAAATTAAAAATGATGCGATTAATAACTTGCTGAAAGAGGCCGGATATGATTCAATCGACACCATGAAGGAAGACCTTGGTAAGTATAAGGATCATGTTAATAGCCAGAAATCTGAGAGCGAGAGAAAAGACGATGAGCTGAAGGAGACAACAAAACAGCTTGCCGAAGAGCGTGAGGCACGTCTGCTCGCAGAAGCAAAGCTGGAAGCCCGTAACATGGGAGTAAAGGCCGGTCTCGTGGATGACGTTGTTATTATTGCGAAGAGTCGTGTAACAAAAGACAAGGATATTGTCGCAGTCCTGACAGAAATGAAAGACAATTCGGATGAAAAGATCTATTTCGAAGATGATGCTGAACCTGATGAGAAAAACAAGAATACAGGACATAACAATACTACACGGCGCAGAGTGCCAAAGAAAGACGAAGCAAACAGCGGATCTAATGGCGCAAAAGATGAGGGATCCGCACAGGCTGGAAAGTATGCTGGGACAATGGCGGCCCGTTTGCTGGGAAATACATCCCGTGGAAAAGGCGGGTACTACTTTAAAAAATAAGGAGGATAAGCATGTTAAACAAGACAGGAGTATTAAAAGAATCTTTTGTTAACGTCGAGCAGATTCTTTTTAATGTGGAACATCAGGTTTCTGTCTCTGTTCTGGTAGACCAGAGTGTGGTAACATCTGCGGATGCATATGGGAATAAAATTGCAAAAGCAGGGACACCATTAACAGGGGATCTTGATGCAAGGACTACGGCATTTACCGCCGCACAGACTTCCGGTTCTCCCACGGCTACATCTAATGCAGTTGGGATTCTTCTGCATGATGTTGATCTTACACAGGGAGATGAAAATGGTACGTTACTTATTTTCGGTTTTGTAAACACAAGCCGAATCGATTCGACAACGGCGGCGAAAATTACCGATGAGGTAAAAGCGGCATTGCCTATGATATGTTTTGCCGCTATGGATGACAAGGCAGAAGAATAAGAAGGGAGTTAAAACATGACAATTTTTGATCTGATTGTTTCCGGTGAGATTGTTGCTTATTGGGAACTGAAAACACAGGACAGAGCTCCATACTTAGGCGAGGAGCTTTGGCCGAATGAACAGAAAATGGGTCTGAAACTGGAATGGCTGAAAGGTTCTAATGGCCTTCCGGTTGTATTACGTCCGAGTGCGTATGACGTGGCGGCTGTACCACGTCCAAGAATTGGATTCGAGAAATTAAGTACGAACATGCCGTATTTCAAAGAGTCTAAATATATCGACGAGGAATTAAGACAGCAGTTAAACATGGTAATGGAGAGTAATAATCAGGCCCTTATTGACATGATTATACGACAGATATTCAACGATGAAATGGAACTTCTGGAAGGTGCGGCGGCACAGCGTGAGCGTATGCGAATGATGGCGCTTACCACTGGAGTCATCAGTATCGAAGGAAACGGTCAGGTGTATGATTATGATTACGGTATGCCGGAAGGCCATAAGGTTACAGTAAGTAAATCATGGTCTGATCCGACGGCTCCGATTATCGAGGATATCCGGGCAGGAATTGACAAGATCGAAGCAGATACCGGAGTAACAGTCGAAAGGGCCGTAACAGGTTCTAAGGTAATCGGATACATGAGGAAAAATAACGAGATTAAAGCAACGCTGAATGCGCTGTCGCAGGGAAATGGATACATCTCCGACGGTCGTATTCTCCAGTATATTTCCGATGAGCTCGGGATCGAAGTTGTGAAGAATGACAAGCAGTACAAGGACGAGACAAAAACTACACAGAGATATGTTCCGGATGATGTTTTTGTTATGTTCCCGGCTGGACAGCTTGGAAATACATGGTTTGGCATGACACCGGAGCAGTCAGATCTGATGAGCAGTAATGTTGCAAATGTATCTATTACAGATACAGGTGTTGCCGTTACAACAACACAGAAAACCGATCCGGTTCAGGTCGAAACAAAAGTAACACAGATTTGTCTCCCGGATTTCCCAACAGCAGATCAGGTCTATATTCTGGATGTGATTGCATAATAACACAGAGGGCGAAAGCCCTCTAATTTTGAAAGGAGGAGCGCAAGTGGTAATTGCAGTAAGAGGGAAACGCAGGATTAAAGTAAGCAGACAGGCTTACAACAAAGTCTTTCGTAAAAAAGGTTTCCGGGTCGTCGAGGATGAAGCAGACAAGAATGTGAATATGGAAGAGTCTGAAAACATGGAAACACCGCAGGAAGATACAGCAGAGGAAAGCACGGGAACATCTGAAGAGGGTGAGGATGTTGACAGCATTCCGATTGCTGAAATGAACAAACAGCAGTTATCTGAGTATGCAAAAAAGCATAACATCGACACAAGCGGAGCAACGTCTGTTTCTCAGGCAAGAAAGATCATACAGCGGGAAGTCCGCAACCGCAACATTATGTAATATGGACAGCTTAGAAAAACTGAAATTCAACATCCGTGAGAATGAATATCCATGTTTTTCGGATGAAGAATTGATGTATGTCTTAAATGATGAATGCGGTGGAGATATCAGAAAAGCATCTTATAAGTGTCTTATCCGTAAAGCAGAGAATACAGGGATTACAGTGAGCGGCCTGACAACAAAGGATAGTTCTAGCTATTTCCGTATGTTAGCGTCGAATTTTGTGACAACGCATAGCGGGTGTCTGAAATGAGAGAAGAGTTACTCAGGCAGGAGGTATTCAAGCTGGCTCGTGAGATTGAGCGGTATGGTATTTCTATAGAGTTCGTCCGATTCGGAGTTGATGACTATGGTCAGCCTGATGAGGATAAAAATGTGGAAATGGCAACCGTTCAGGGAATATATCACACTACCAAGGGATATATTAACAGAACTATTACAGATGGTGGTATGAATGTTCCTTTCGGACAGCCTATGCTAATGTGTCTATATGCAGATGCTAAGGTCATAAACGTCGAAGACGTTGTCACAAAAGACGGCGTAGAATTGTATCGCATAGTTGGCAAAACAGATATAGGCGGGTTTCATATTGTTATGGATTTTTCGCTGGAGGAAGTACATCGTGGGAATTCGATTTGATGCGAGACAGCTCAGTAGTGCTCTTGAAAAAGCAGAGGATAAGACACAGATAGCGATTAAAATGTATGCCTCAGAAGGGGCAAAAAAATTCCAGAACTATGCGAAGAAGCATAGACCATGGACGGATAGAACAGGGAGAGCCAGACAAAGCCTAACGGGATGGGTTGAAACATTTTCGGATAAAGTTCGAATACATATCGGGCATGGTGTTGATTACGGAGTCTATCTCGAGTTATCCCATGAAAAGCGATATGCAATATTACAGCCTACGGTGAACGCAATGTCTGGCGAAGTGCTAGAGGGTTTTAAGGAGCTTATAAAACATTTCAAATGAGCGACAGTGTATTAAAAAAAATATATAACTATTTAAAAAACAACTTTAATGAGACTTACTTTCCCGGACAGCACGTAGGCGAGTGCTCTGAGCCGTATGTCGTAATAAAAATGGACGGTACGGCAAGTGTTTCCGGAATATCCAGCGAAAGACCAATATACACAATTATGTGCTATGTTCCGCAGGGAAGGTTCACGGATCTGCATGATGTGGTACTAAGTGTTAAGGACATTATGCGCGGTCTGTATCCTATGGTTATGTATGCTGGGAATGAAACGCCGGAATACTACGATGAACAAGTAAACGGGAACATGATAAGTTTTCAGTATTACGGAATTCGAAAAATAAGGAATTATCTCTAAGAAAGGGTGATAAAATGCCAAGAGCAAAAAAAAAGGCGGTTGGTATTCCGACCATTGATGTGTCTCTGGTTGTAGTTCGAACAGGCGACGATAGTACCGGGCTTGAAATTGCGGTTGACACTGCGAATCAGGTTCAGGTTGAGCCGCAGACGAGTGAAAGTGATCCCATACAGTTAATTAAACTTGGGAAGCTGTTAGCGCAGAAGCTTGGCAAAACTACAATAACAGGGCATCAGATTACATTAACAGACAACGTATTCACGCCGCTACTTGCCAAAATCTTTCAGGGGGGTACAATCGAGGGCGAGGGAACATCTCTTGTGTATACTCCTCCAGTGGCAGGCAGTACAGATGCGGGCGAAATCTTTGAGCTGGACTGTTATTCCGCTGTGTATGATGCGTCTGGACAGATTGTGAAATATGAGTGTATTACATATCCGAACTGTCAGGGAACGCCATTCGGAGTGGGCTCTCAGGATGATACATTCCGACTTCCGGAGTATGTTATTAACTCCGCACCAAAGACCGGACAGGCACCATATACCATTAAGTATCTTGCGGCACTCCCGGATTTCAGTAGCGCACCGGAAACAGAAAACGGAGAGGATGACGTTAGTGCACTGTCTCTTATGTCGGCAGATGCAGGAACAGGAGTAGCGACAGTATAACATAATAAGCAAGGAGAGAGAACAATGGAGAAAACAGAGAAATTAAATGTAACAAGTGTTGACAGTCTGAAGGAATATGCGAAAGGAACTTTGGTCGTACTTCCTCCGTTTGCAGAAGGCCAGCCGTTTGTTGCAAGGATGCGCAGGCCGTCCATGCTGAAGTTGATAAAAGAAGGGCAGATACCGAACTCATTGATTCTGAAAGCAAATGAATTGTTTGCAGACACATCCTCAGCGTTGGATACGGACGATGAAGGAATGATGGGCGAGCTTTTTGACGTTATTGATGTTATTGCTTCTGCGTCGTTTTTGGAGCCAACATATGAAGAGATTAAAGAGTCCGGTATGGATCTTACAGACGATCAACTTATGTTTATTTTCAACTATTCGCAGAGGGGTGTAAAGGCGTTAGAATCCTTTCGTGACAAGCAGGAGGATTGAAACAGTGATCGCCATGTCTAAGCTGTATAACCAGAAGCCAAGTGAAATTATAGGCTTGGACGATGAGTATACAGCTTATTGTTTCGATGAGGCGTGTGCGTGCATTATATTAAGATTGCAAAAGGGAGAAACACCAGCATATAAGCGTAGCAAGGCAGAGAAAAAGAAAGTGCATTATAACAGTTTTACTGACATGTATAAAAATTATGAATAGGAGCATAACATAACATGGCAATTACGATAGGTAGTGCCGTGGCATATCTCGAACTTGATACGTCGAAATTTCAGAAAGGCTTTAAGTCTGCTTTGAGTGATCTATCTGTGTTTGGAGACAAAACAGCCACGGCAGGGCAGAAGTTTAAAGGACTGGAGAGCTCTTTTAAAACGGCAGGGTCTACTCTTACGAAAAGTGTGACTGTTCCATTGGCAGGAGTAGGAGCCGCCGCAGTTAAGGTAGCAACAGATTTTGAGAAGCAGATGTCCAATGTTAAAGCAATCTCTAATGCAACAGGAGATGAGTTTACGGCTCTACGGGACACTGCTATAGAGCTGGGAGCTTCTACTTCTTTCAGCGCGTCTGAGGTGGCAGAGGCTATGACAGAGATGTCCAAAGCAGGCTGGGATTCCCAGCAGATCATCGATGGCATGAGCGGTGTTCTGGATGCCGCCGCCGCTTCTGGTGAGGATCTTGCCTCTGTTGGGACAATTGTTGCAGATGCTATAACAACGTTCGGGCTGAGGGCAGAAGATTCCACAAAAGTTGCAGATTTGCTAACACAGTCTGCAAATGCAGGGACAATTAGTGTAACAGATCTTGGCGAGTCGTTTAAATACATCGGCCCTGTAGCTCGTACAATGGGATTTTCGATAGATGATACAACAACAGCTATCACAGCACTATCTCAGGCTGGTATTAAGGGATCTCAGGCTGGTACGACATTAAGGACAATGTTTGCAAGGTTGGCGAAGCCAACGGACGCCGTCGCAGAGGTTATGGACGAACTGAACATCGTTATAGCAGACAGTGAGGGCAATTTCAAGAGTATGGATGATATTCTTGCTGAGATGCGCAAAACATTCAAGAATCTTACCCCCGAGCACCAGGCTTATTATGCAACTGTTCTTGCGGGGCAGGAGGGTATGAGCGGCTTAATGGCCTTGCTCGGAATGACACAAGAAGAATATGATAAGCTTGCTGAGAGCATGGATAATTCGAGCGGAGTAGCCGCGCAGACGGCAGACGTAATGAAAGATAACTTGGCTGGAGCACTGGAACAGTTGGGAGGCGCTTTGGAGTCCGCAGGAATTATAATCGGAGACAAACTAACGCCTTATATACGAGACCTTGCTGAGTTTATCACAGGGCTGATTGAAAAGTTTAACAGTTTGGATCCTAGTACGCAGGATTTTATCGTTAAGCTTGGTCTAATAGCCGCCGCCGCCGGGCCCGTCTTGCTAGTGTTGTCTAAGGTTGTGTCTGTTGTGCAGGTAATAGGATCTGCTTTTTCGTTCATCTCCACAACTGTAGTGCCTGCGATACAGGCGTTCGGAATGCTAAAAAGCGGCGTAGATGCTGGAGTTCTGGCCGTTGAGGGATTTTCTTCTAAGTCTCTTGGACTCGCTTCGGCTCTGTCCGGGATTAGTGCTCCGGTCGTTGCTGTTGTCGGTGTGATCGGAACTCTGGTGGCCGCATTCAAAACGCTGTGGGACACAAGTGAGAGCTTCAGAAGCAGTATAACAGGGACATTCGATGAAATTAAAGCCTCTGTGCAGTCTTTCGCGGACGGAGTTGTTAGCCGGATTAATGACTTGGGGTTCGATTTCGAGAGCGTTGCAGATATGATGCGGACAGCATGGGAAGCTTTTTGCTCTGTACTAGAGCCGTTATTCACCGGAGCGTTCGATGGAATAGCAATTGTGATCCAGACCGTGTTAGATACTATATTGAGTATAATGGACGTATTCATTGGAGTTTTCACTGGCGACTGGGAACAGGCCGCAGATGGAGTAACTGGGATTGTCGGTGGGCTGTTTGATGGAGTGACTGAAATCTTGGCGACCATATTCGATACGTTGGGCGGCGTTGCAGGAAAAATCATTGAGTTGCTGGGGTTTGAAGAAGCCGCCGAAGCTGTAGAAGGATTTTTCTCTGGTATTGCGGATATGTTCTCACAGCTTCCAGAAACAATTATGTCCATCGGAGAGACTATAGGAAACTTTTTCACCGTAACAATTCCCGGGTTGTTTTCTTCTGCTGTGTCGACTGTCACCGGGTTCGTGGATTCGATCGTGAACTTTTTTACCGTAACAATTCCGACAGCGTTCACAAACTTTGTAACTGTAACAATTCCGAATTTTATCAACTCGTTTGTGCAGTGGATCCAGCAGTTACCTTATAATCTGGGTGTTATGGTTGGAGAGTTTCTGGGTAACTTAGTGGTATGGGGATCTAATATGTTGTCTTGGGTTGCAGAGACGATCCCGAATGTTATTAACAACATTGTGCAGTGGTTTCAGCAGTTGCCCGGGAAGATAGCAAATTTCCTGTCCAACATTATCTCCAACGTGATCGACTGGGGAGCGCAGTTGCTAAAGAACGGTATTAATGCCGCAAAGAACTTTTTGAATAATGTTGTGAATTTTATCCAGCAGTTGCCCGGCAGGATAGCGAGCTTTTTGTCCAGTGTTATTAGCAATGTGATTTCGTGGGGATCTAACATGATTTCGCAGGCTAGGAGTACGGCACAGAATTTCGTGAACAACATGGTCAATTTTATAAAGGATTTGCCGAACAAAGTGTACAACATTATAAAACAGATACCGAGTAAGATCACACAAATTGGATCCACTATGTTACAGGCTGGAAAAGATATTCTGAATAAATTGTTCGATGGTATAAAGAGCGTTGGAGAAGGTATCCTTGATTGGTTCGGGGATTTTGCCGGGTCAATCGGCAGTTTTGTGAGCGGTATTATTGACGGATTCACAAGCGTTGTGTCCGGTGCAAATGACGCAAAAGCCGCCGCCGCTTCTGTGGATGGCTCCCACGCAAATGGTCTTGCATATGTCCCGTTCGACGGGTATATTGCAGAGCTTCATAAAGGCGAACGAGTTCTGACAAAGAAAGAAAACGAGGCATACAGCAGAGGCGCACAAGCGGCTCAGAGCGGTGGCGATACATTCAATTTCTATAACACAAAGCCAACGCCTTACGAGTATTACAGGCAGATGAAGAAAGCAAAGAAAGAATTATTATATGGGATATGATAGGAGGTAAAAATGGTTAATGACATAACAATTGTTAATCTTGTTACGAATGCGAGTATTGACATGCATAGAGGCTCCGGCAGTTATGTTCTTGACGAGATTGACTGGGATTCCCCGGCAGTGTCTTTTTCATCTTATCGTGTCCCTTTTCAGGTTGGAAGCAACCTTTCCGGTGTGACAGTTGAGACGAGAAAGCCAACGATTATCGGGTATGTTATAGCAGATCTTTCTGGTGCTGATGTGCTTGGTATGACGATTGAGCAATATTATAGATACCAGATGGAGCAAATAGAACAGAGCAAGTCTTATCTGAATAAGTTAGTGTCCATATATCAGGACGTTGAAATTAGAGTAGACGGATACTATCTCAGGGGAAGACCTACTATGCCAGTTAAGTATTCGATAGAGGAAGAAGAAAACAACGAAGTTTTGTGTATGTTCGAAATGGAGATCGAGTGTTTTGATCCTATGTTCTCGGCAGACAGTAAAACGGTCTATCTTGCCTCTGCGTCTCCTATGTTTCATTTTCCGATGGTTAGCACAGAACAAAAAGGAGACTTGTATTCTGTGTTCGGAGAGATTGTGCGCCGTAGATCTATGGAGGTCACAAACGACGGAGACAGTGAAACCGGATGCGAGATAAAAGTGTTTGCGCTGGGAGGAATTGAAGATCCAAGAGTATACAATGTAAATACTGGGGAGTACATCGAATTCGAAGGGGTAACGTTAAGCACAGGTGACACACTTACCATTAGCACAGTCTCCGGAGAAGAGCGGGCGGTGCATCACATAGCTTCTAGCGGTGTTGACCGTTCCGTGGTTGGGAATATAGCAAACGGGAGCACATTTTTTACAATTGCTCCCGGAACCGGCCTGTATGCGTATGAAGTGCCGGAGGGACAAGAGAACAACGTAGAGATATCTATTAGTTTTACCGAGAAGTATTTCAATCTCGTGGGGATGTAACATGATATACATACTGAACGAAAACTTGTATAAGATTGAGCTGTTAAGAAAATATACGTTTTCGCAATATGAAAACAAGGCCAGGGACATAGGGAGCTTTGAGATCCATGCACAGGCGGTCGAGGAAAATATGTATCTGCTGGACAAGACAAGAACATTTTTTATTTTGTTCGACGATGAGATCTTTGGAAAGATTGAAGATGTAAAATATGATAGTGACTCTGAGTATGACAGAACAATAGAGCTATCCGGGAGGCTTGCCCCGTATATTTTCACCAAGCGTGTCATTAAAGGAACTCTTACGTATACCGGGAATATACCGGGATATATTAAGACCCTGATAGAGCGAAACATTACAAATAGCGGAGATGCGAAAAGATATATTAACATGTCTGTTGTATTCGACAATGAGGATGCACTGCTTAGAGACTCCAGTACGATTAGTAAGCAAGTTACAGGCGGTTATTTATGGGACGAAATTGAGGAGGTTTTGGAGCAAGATCGACTGTGCTTACAAGTGCTCCCTATAGTTGTGCCCGAGACAGTCATAAGCGGGGTGAAAACCAACATATCCGGATGGAAAGTGCTGATAACCAAGGGAGCGGATAGAACAAAGGGAAACATTAATGGAAATGAGGCTGTTGTGTTTTCCCAGTCTCTTAGCAACATAAGCGGAACAAACTACCAAAATAAGAATGAGCAATATTGTAATGTTGCATATGTAGCTGGAGAAGGCGAAGCAGAAGAAAGAAAATGGTATGAGGTATATGTTTCCGGAAGTGATGACGGACTTACCGGGTGGAACCGTAATGAACTCTGGATCGATGCAAGAGACGTGCAGAGCGAGACGGATGAGGGCGAGATAATAAGCGAGACGGAGTATCAAAAACTGATTGTACAGAGGGCAAATGAAAAGTTTTCTGATAACACAATTGAAGAGTCTTATGAGTCCACGATTGTCTCACGGAAAGACTACGTGTATGGTACAGATTATTGGATGGGCGATAAGGTGAGTGTGATAGATCATGAACTGGGAATTTTTGTCGATGCGCAAATAACGTCCGTTACAGTAAGCACAGAGGGAAATGAAACTGTGCAGGATGTTGGTTTCACGTATGGCCGAATTGAAAAAGACCCTATACAGAAAATTAAGCAGATTCAGAGGAAAGAAGAAGAAAACGCAAACAGCATAAAGTATCTGGAAGCAACAGTAAAGAAATTATTAACTGCCTTGGTACAGGCGAATTTATACAATCCAGAATAGGAGGGAAGATAGATGGCAGAAAGAAGCGGATTTTTTAATGCCGTGAATCAGGGCGGCACATACGATCGTGAATATGATGCAACAGATTTTACGGACTATTTTTCTTTGTTCATCGGTGACGGTGTTTTTGTCAATCCTGCAAACCAGCTACAGGTAGTGGCTAAGAGCGGCCTGACCGTAACTGTCAAAGCGGGGGCGGCGTTCATTGAGGGATGTTGGTACATTCTTACAGAAGACATGGACGTAATTATTCCGGCTAATACAGCCCAGTATGCTGTTAACACAAATGTATGCGTTACGCTTAGCCGTACAGATCGGCAAATTGTTTGCAAGGTTCGTCCGGCAGTAAGTAGCGTACTCCCCGTAAATAATGGAACAGAACACGATCTTGTTCTTGCGACTATTTCTGTGGGAGTTGGCGCAAGCAGTATAAGCAACGCAAACATTACAGATCGTAGACCCAGTAAACAATATTGTGGGTATGTCACAGGACTTGTGGATCAGATTGACACAAGCGATCTTTTCCAGCAGTTTACGACAGCTTTTCAAGAGTGGTTTGACAGCATAAAAGACAAACTCGGAGATGATGCCGCAACAAACCTTCAAAAACAGCTTGACGATCTTAAGTCTGAACATGACGCAGATATTGAGAGTGTGCAGGCTCTTATCACACAGGCAAATTCTACGCTGTCGCAGAGTATCGGGAGTCTTGAAAATCGATTAACTACAAACGTAAACACAATCAATAATATAATTGGGTCCCTAAGCAGTTTGACGACGAGCGCAAAGAATTCGATTGTGTCAGCCATTAATTGGCTAAAGTCACAGATCGACAGCCTAAAGTCCAGTTACACGACGCTGAATAACCGAGTAAACACTCTTTACGGGTTTCAGATCGTTGACATTATAAAAATGGATTTGAGTTATTCATCTGCCGACTATCCGCAGACTGTACATTACTGTACGGGAGATGCAGTGAGTACGAAAAATCTTTCCGGATGCAGTTTTTATACCGTATTTGTGAAAGGAAATTTTGTTGTTCCGGTAGAGGATGCTATCGTAACATTGACAGGAAGCAGTAACTTGCATGTGGGGCAGAGCTTCAGAAACGTGTCGGAAGAGACACACACGTTTTTGGGAACTGTGCTTGTAATATGCTATAAAAGGTAATGGAGGAATATAAAATGGAGGGAGACAATAACAGCTTAGATCCTGATAAGCTCGCTGTAAGAGAATTATTAAGAGACTCTTTAGCGGAGTCTAATCGCAGTTCGAAGAGAAAAGACTGTATTATTATTCTGTTGTCTATCATAATCCTTATCTTGGTTGGATGTAATATTTACAGTGAGTATGCATATGAATATGTTGACACTGTTACGACTAGCGAGACAACAACTGTAGACATGGACGCAAGCGGTGACAGTGCCAGCGCCTCTTATGCTGAGGGCGACCAGTATAATGATAATGCTACTCATAATGAGGATGGTGATAACTAATGTCGAGAGCGAGTGTAAAGGTAACAAAAACAAGGACAACAACCAGAACACGGACGAGAGTAAAGAAGGGAAAGCGTGGTAATCTGAATAAGTGCCCTGTATGCGGCAAGTTTATGGGGAGTAAGAATGGATAAAGAAAATGCAAAGGTTAGAAATAAATTAAAAACAATAGAGTCTGTGAGAGATTTCGAAGGGTTGTTGTCTGAAACCATGCTAAGCGAAGAAGAAAAGCAAATGTTACGGTTACATTACAAGGAGCGCAGAACATTGCAATATATTGCAGACGCTCTCGGAATGTCAGAATCGAATGTTAAGAAAATGCATCGGAAAGCATTAACAAAAATAAGAAAAATGTTTTAATTCTAAGGGGCAGTCAGCCCCTTATTTTTTTTTTGCTATCTAAAGGTACAAACAGTGTACTTTTCTTATCTTTCCAAAATTCCCAGAAGAATAAAATAAAATCAGAAAGCAGGAAAGGAGTGATAATCATGTTTGGGTATAACAATTATGCTCCTCAGTCTCCAGCAGGATACCAGATTCAGGCGAATCAAAACAGGATAAATGAGCTACAGCAGTATGGAGGTTATCAGGGCTATCAGATGTCTATTCAGCCGCAGTCTCAGCCTCAGGTCATAAAAGGCCGTCCTGTGTCCAGCTATGAGGAAGCAAAAGCAAGCATGATAGACTTAGACGGGAGCTTGTTTGTATTCCCGGATATTGCAAACAAAAGGATCTATACAAAACAGATAATGTTGGATGGCACAGCAGATTTTAAGGTCTATAGCTTAGTGCAAGAGTCTGGTGAAATAGAGCATCAACAGCCAACAAAAGCACAACCCGAATATGTGCTAAAATCCGACTTTGACAACACGGTAAAACAACTTGTCGATAGAATAAATTCGATGAAAGGTGGGATGTGGGATGAACAAAATACAGACAATGTTAAACTTGGCAATGAGAAATAATCCGTTGTATAACAGGGCGAAACAGATGACTGAGGGAAAGAACGAACAGCAGTTAGAAGAGCTTGCAAGAAATCTGTGCAGTCAGAGAGGGATTGATCTTGACAGTGCAGTAAAACAGTTTCGCCAGATATTAAACAGTTGATATAAACCGATATGGTTTATATAAAACAAAAAGAAAGGAGAATGTAACATGATGGATGGATCAGGATTGAGTGTAGCGGATGCGATTGCACTCGAAGGAAGGAACAACTGTTGCAATGATGGATGTGGTAACGGGCTTTTTGGAGGAGACGGAGCTATCTGGATTCTTTTCCTTCTGTTCCTGCTCGGTGCCGGAGCATGGGGCAATGGTAACGGATGGGGAGGCAATGGCGG
>JFBN01561538.1_pt1 | contig 49751 bp, 65 predicted proteins | sample 768741 | NCBI WGS metagenome assembly JFBN01 (sample SAMN01983846, study PRJNA193217) | chicken gut metagenome | biome: terrestrial biome; isolation source: ceca of Broiler chicken | host: Gallus gallus | place: United Kingdom: England | collected 2010-09-07
ATGAACCTCATATATATAAGCCATACAATGAACAAGACGGGCATTTAATAAAGGAAAATTCTATAAGCGGTCGCAAACTTGATGATAGCATCATTACAAAAAGGAATTTATTAAATACCCAAGACCCAGACTATGTAGTAGGTAGTTATTTAGGGTTAGATAATAGATTACTTGAAAATGAGAGCTATTCAGTAAGTGGATATATCCCATTTACAGAAGAAATGGGCAAATTAGTAATATCAAGAGATGGAATAGCCATAACAAATGGAGGCGGTGGAGTAGGAGTTTTTGATATAAATAAAAATAAAATAAGTATTTTACAACTTCAAGAAGTTAAAGGAATTGCTACATGGCAAGAAGGAGTTGCTTTTGCAAGATTTTCAATTAATGACTACAAAAAAGGTAACATACAGATTGAAATAGGAGACACTCCGACTGAATATATACCTTATAGTGGTGTGTTAAATGATAAATTATTACCTGATAATAAGGATTTGAATATTTCATTATCTGCATTAGGTAATGATACAGAAACTGTAACAAAAGATGAATTAAATAATGAGGAAATTTTTTCTGTTGATACTTTTCCATTACACATAAAGAAAAGGATAGTAATGAGTTTTGAAGCATTAATTACTACTTTTAATGGGATAATTATTGGTAAAGGGTATCAGAAATACAGGGGAGATTACGTTAAAATAGATGCAACAAATTTGACTTTGCTACATTATGAGCAATCAGAAAGCCAGCGAGAAACAGTTGCACACGGAATAACTATAGAAGGATTTATTAAAGTCGCTATGTATACAGATAATTCCGGATATTTGTATATAATAGTTCAAAGTAAAAATGGTACGTTTACTTATACATTCAAAAGTTGGGGGTATGAAGCTAACTACGAACCGTTTGTTAAGTCTATAAATTCATCCTTAACACTTATAAAGTTTAATATTGGATGTCAAGATTTTCAAAAGCCTGTATGGGCATTTGGAGATAGTTATTTTGGAGTATCAGCAAATAGGTGGATTGGGGCAATTAGAGATTTTGGATTCTTTAATTTTCTTGTAGATGGTTTAGCTGGGCAGGGCTCTAATGGAGCATATAACGATTTAATTAAAGCCCTTAATTTTGGTACACCGAAATATCTTTTATGGTGTCTTGGAATGAATGATTCAGATAATACGTTTAAGACAGTATTTGAAAAAGTAAAATCTATTTGCAAACAAAAAGGAATTACTTTTATTGCCGCAACAATTCCCACAGTTCCAGGAAGAAGCAAAGAGATTATATCTCAATATGTTCGTGATAGCGGAGTAAGATATATAGACTTTTATAAAGCAATGGGTGCTACTTCTGAAGGAACATGGTATGAAGGATATTTATCATCAGACGAAGTACATCCAACTGAATTGGGAGCAAAAGCACAAGCTACACAAGTATTAATTGATTTTCCTGAATTAATGCAATATGGACTTGTATCAACCGATTCAGAAATAGGCGATATAACAGGTGACAAGTAGAATTTCTTGCAAGAAATTATCATAATTAACTTTATTGTTTAACTTCCTAAAAAATTTACAATTATGGGAGAATGTGTAGAAAAAATTTATTGCTGCGACAGAGGTGACAACGACAATGTATTGGCAGCAGCTATTTTGGCAAACAATAACAACAATAATCGCTACGGTTATGGCGATTTTGGTATGAATGGTTGGATGAACAACCCGTTTGCCTATCTGATGTTCTTGGCTTTGTTCCGCAATGGAGGTTTCGGCTTTGGTGGGGATGGCGCGGGTGCTGCTACCCAGGGTATCGAAACTCAGGCTCAGCTTAATGCTATCCGCACTCAGTTGCAGGACAATCAGAATGCTGATTGTATTAAGTCTGCTATTCAGGGCAATGGCTTTGCTCTTAGCCAGTTGGCACAGACTCTTAACATTGACTTCAACACTCTTCAGAAGTGCTGCTGTGATGTTCAGGCTGCTATTCAGCAAGTCGCTGGCCAGGTTGGTTTCTCTGCTGAACGTGTTATCAACGCTGTTAACCTCGGTGACTGCAACATCATCCAGGCTCTGCAGAATTGCTGCTGCCAGACTCAGCGTCAGATTGCCGATTTCCGCGCAGATGTTCAGCTCCAGACTTGTCAGCAGACTAGCGAACTCCGCAATGGTCAACGTGACCTTGGCTTTGCAATTACACAAGGTTTCTCAGCTACTGCTTTCCAGGCTCAGCAAGATAAGTGCGATATTCTTCGTGCCGGTCAGGACAATACTCAACGCATCATCGACACTCTGAACAACCACTGGAAGGACGAACAGGCTCTGAAAATTCAGGACCTTAAGTTCGAGCTTTCTCAGGAGCGCCAGAACAACTATTTCGCTCGTCTCATAAACGGCGGATGCGACTGTGGCGGTAATAGCTGCGGATGCGGCTGTGGCCAGTAATGTTTAACCATTAAACTGTAAAGATTATGGTTACATTATCGCCAGTAGGCTTAGCCGCTGCTCCTGTGGCAAATCAAGTTTCGTTCTTGGCCACATTTAAGGAGAAATTGTGTCGTTGTGTTTGTGCAACTTCTACAAATCAACCGTTTGCGACTGTTACTTACAGGAATGAAACGCCTGTTCTTAACGGAACTACAGTATTCGTGCCTATTGTAGCAACAATCACGATTACTACTCCAAATGCTTGCAAATGCCAAGCTGAGACACAGGTAATCAATGAACGGTTTGTGGTTGCATTCCAAGGTAGAACGACGCTTCCTACATCTGTTACTATCAACCAGCTTGGAATGACTCAAGGACTTATTAAGATAGTATGCGGAAAATCCAACTGCTATGCTATCAATAGCTCATTGAGCGTTTCTATTCCAGCTGAACCAGCAGTCTAATTAATTGAGGGTACTTAGGGAAGTTTTATACTTCTCTGAGTGCCCTCTTTTTTATTAACAATTCAAAAAGATAAGCTATATGTTGTTATTCAAAGATATAAAGCAGAATTATCCTGTATACATTCTTGATACACAGGAATTTAGCCTTATTCAAGGCAAAGCCACTCAGGTGTCGTTTCCTCGATTGGAAATGAACCAGAAGACCGGCAAGACAGAGATGGTAGTAGATGTTACTATAGAGGCCAATGGAAAAATGGCAACTTATGCTATTCCTGAAAGCCATTCGGTTACCTATGCCGGACATCTTGTTCTGTCAACAGAAAAATCTGGATTGACGAGCGAAGTTGAAGCTCAAAAGGCAAATGCTGAACAGGTTTTGGCTTCTGCTTCTAAAGCTCAAAACATCATTGACAAAGCTCCTTCACTGCTTGCAGAGCTTAATCCTATGTATAAGGAAAAGCAAGAAACAGAACAGCGTTTCGGCAAGATTGAGAAGTCCATCAGTGGCATGGAAGAACTCATGAAAAAGCAGCAGGAAATGATGGAGAATTTCATCAAAAAATTTGAAAGCTAAAAGTTATGGGACACAGATTAAAATGTATCATAGTAAAGCATCATACGTGCGACCATGATAAGGAGCACGAAGATGAAGAGGATGTAGTAGTAGAAAGCAGAATAGCTACTCCTCATGGTGAGCATAAGGTCAAATTCGATTTACCTTACGAGCAAACAGCGAATGCTCTTATGTCTGCTAAAGGATATTCTGAGTATGTCAAAAAGCACGGCTATCACTTTACAGATGCTCTTGCAGAGCACGTAAGTAAAATGATGGTAAATGCTAATGGCCAACAGCATTCTTGGACTGCAAGCCAAGTCAAAAAGTCTATGGAAAGCTTAGGATTGAGCATTCCTGGCAAAGTGACAACAGGTGATGTTACCTATGCAGCTAACATGGCTTATGCAGATTTCTATCCAGACCCTCTGAAAGATGAGGCTGCATGCTTAAGGTATGCTCATAAAGTAGCCAATGACCCAGATGGGTATGATGGCATGATTTTCTGCAGATGGACTGCTGACGCAATCGGAAAAGCAATCAAGTTGGACTGGGAAAAATTCATATAGTATGTTAGAACTGATTGAAGCAAAGAACTTTGACGGACTAATGTTTTTCATAGCTATTAGAGTTGGCATTATTTTAATCTGCTGGATTTTCATGATACTAAGCAGTATCGTAGACTTCTGGAGTGGAACAACGACAGCAAAAGCACTTGGCCAAGCGTTGATGTCGCATGGATTTCGTAGAACAATTACAAAAATCGGCGATTATGTAAGGCTGATGCTTTTTGCTCTTATGTTTGATATACTTGGAAGCTTATTATCATTCTATATAATTCCATTTGCCACAATTCTATGCACTATAGCTGTAATCTATATTGAAGGTAAATCTGTTGTGGAAAATAGTAAACGCAAAAAGGCTCATGCTGCAGATGTACCTGATATAGTAAAGAAGATTGTGCAAGCAGCCACTGCAGAGCAAGGCCACGAAATACTTAATGAAATAACAAAAATAATCGCCTTAAACGACAAAAAGAAATGAGAAAGATAAATAAAATCATAGTCCATTGCTCTGCTACTCCTGAAGGACGAGATGTTAAAACTGAGATCATACGAGATTGGCATGTGAATGGTAATCATTGGAAAGATATTGGTTATCACTATGTGGTTGAGCTCGATGGCTCTGTTCATAAAGGCAGAGATGAAAGTGTAGTTGGAGCCCACTGCTCAGGTCAAAATGCAAATTCTATAGGAATATGCTATGTAGGAGGCGTTGCTAAAGACGGTAAAACTCCTAAAGATACGCGCACTGAGGCTCAAAAGCAATCTTTACTCGAATTGCTGAAAAGCTTAAAGGTAAAATACTCAAATGCTACTATTCATGGACACAGAGAATTTGCAGCTAAGGCATGCCCCAGCTTTGATGCTAAGTACGAGTATAAAGACCTCTGAAGCACATAAAAGCCATTCTCGCAATAATTTCTTATGTGCGAGAATGGTTTTTATATTAAATATGAATAATAACAAATAAAACTCAAAGATTATGCGAGAATTAGCGAGAATAATTACACTTATATTTTTAGCCACTATATTATATAGCTGTAAGTCAATTCAATATGTGCCAGTGGAAACAACGAAAAGAGATACTACTTACTTATCTCAGACCAAAATTGATAGCATATATCATAGAGATTCAATCTATGTAGAGCGCAAAGGCGATACCGTGTATCTCAGTAAATATAAATACTTGTATAAATACATAGAAAAGCATGATACTCTCTGGCGAGAAAAAGTTGATACAATTCAAGTTGCATACCCTGTAGAAGCTCGGCTTACTAAATGGCAAAAGATAAAAATTAATATTGGTGAATACCTGATAACCGCCATAGCCTTAGTAATTATATGGCTGTGTGCAAAATACTTCATAAAGCGGTAAACAACAGAAACAATATAAACAAGTCATTGTTTACGCCTAAAGTGCTCAAAATTAATTACTTATATATACTGTAAACAAAGAAACAATAATTTCATTAAATCTTTTCGTATTAAAAGCCGATATTTCTTATTAACCTTAATGTTAATCGGAAATTAAGAAATTAAGTTTGAAATATATAGGGGCATTGTTTTTATTGTTTCTTTGTTTACAGCAATTTCAAAGCCACACTAAAATTGCTGTTTAATTATTTTTAACAAATAAATTCTCAAAAAATAATGGAAAAATTTTTTTCTTTCGAGAATAGTTTGTATATTTGCATATCGAAAATAAGATAATAAAATTCACCAAAATATGGAACAATTTAATATAGGTAATGTAATTGAGCACTACAAGCTAAATACGGAAGATTTAGCGAAGGTGTTATTTCCTACTGTTAAATATCCGAAACAGGCATTTGACCGTGTGTTAAAGGGTGAAGCCAATTTGGATGTTATACAGTTAGAGCGATTGGCCAATCATATTGGCGTGTTAGTAACTGATTTGTTTTCAGCAAATACTTGGAAAGGTTCATCTGAAGATGGATGCCTAACAATGCTGAAAGGCGAGTATAAAGTAAAGCTGAATTATAAAGGCGTGTACGTATCTATATATAAGAATAATGAGCTTATCCACCAAAAACTCTCAAACGTACCAGATATGACAGTAAACGAGTTTATTAACTATTTAGATAACTTCATTAAAAATTACGAAAATGGAAACCATTAAAATTTCTGTTGAGGTTAGCGTAAACCTGTCTGAAAATACGCAGAAGTTTTTAACTTCATTGTTTGCAGCAGGAGTTCCAAGTGGAGCTCAAGTAGCCGCTTCAGTTTCTAAACCTGCTCCTGCTGCACTAGCAAAGCCAGCTCCCGCAAAACCTACTCCTCAGCCTGCGGCACCTGCCCAGACTCAGAGCGCTGCCGAGCCTGCTCCTTCAGCACCTGCTGCTCCGGCTGCTTCTTCTGCCTCTAAGAGCATTGAGGATGTTCGCGGAATGCTTGCAAAGAAGGTCAATGAGCATCGCGACGTAATCAAGCAGAAACTCAATGAGCTTGGAGCCCCGAGTGTAACAAAGCTTGACCCGGCTAAGTATGATGAAATGTATAACTTCTTAGAGTCACTGTAATTATGTCGAGTACAAAGAAATTGCAAAATCATAGCCAGAGGAGTCATGCACTCCTCTCGGCTTCAGGAGCAGGACGATGGCTTAATTGTACTCCGTCAGCAAAGCTTGAGGACGAATACGGAGAAAGAAAATCATCAGTATATGCAGAAGAAGGTACATTAGCCCATGAGCTTTCAGAGCTTTATTTGAGCAGAGATGTTCTTGGAACAATTGATGAAAAAGCATTTGACTCGAGGCTGGAGCAGATTATGGCAAATGACCTGTTCAATGACGAAATGCTTGACGTAGTACCTATCTACACTGACTATTGCTCAGAACAATTCGCAGAAGCTCAAGTTGTGGACCCATTAGCAGTAATGGAAATTGAACAGAAACTCGATTTGACAGAGTATATTCCAGAAAGCTTCGGAACAGCTGACTGTTGTATAACTTATGGTAATGTCTTAGAGGTTATCGACTTGAAATACGGAAAAGGTGTTCCAGTATATGCTGAATGGAATAAGCAATTAATGCTCTATGGACTGGGAGCATTATGTAAGTATGATATGGTATACGACATAACAGAAGTACGATTGACAATCGTACAGCCTCGTATCAACAACATATCTACATGGCAAATATCTGCGGATGAACTTCGCCAATGGGCTGAAGAAGAGCTTAAGCCAAAAGCGCAACTTGCCTTCGAAGGAAAAGGAGAACTTAATGCTGGAGATTGGTGTAGATTTTGTGCTGTGCGTAATCAGTGTCGTAAGCTTTATGAGCAACAACTCGAAATTGCACAACACGAATTCGCAGACCCAGAGTTGTTAACCGATGATGAGATTGCTGATATAGTTAAGCGTGTGCCTAAGCTTATAGAATGGGCTAATTCAATAACAGAATATGCACAAACTAAAGCGGTTAACGAGAATAAGCAATGGCCGGGGCTTAAATTAGTTGAAGGAATTAGTCGACGCAAATGGGTTGACGAAGACCAAGCTTCTAATGCAATTTTTGCACGTTGCCCTGAACTTTCAGAAGATGAGATTTTCAATATGAAGCTTAAGCCAATTACTTCTATTGAGAAGTTAGTAGGCAAAAAGCGTTTTGAGGAAATACTCTCAGATGTGGTTATCAAGCCACAAGGCAAACCTACTCTTGTACCGCTTGAAGACAAGAGACCAGCAATGGGATATGCTCAAGCACAATTAGATTTCAAAGACGAATAATATTTTTTAGCATGGAACGTAATCCTTTTATTATATCACCAAAATTGGTAGGAACTGCTTTTGGTCATGACCCCAATAATATGATTGGCTATGGTATCAATTGTATTAACTTTAAAGCTAAACATAGAAAGCTTAAAGGTTATATGAGAAATAATAGAAAAAAGTAATAATAACAGCTTAAATTAAAAGACAATGAGTAATCAAGTAAATTCAACCAAGGTTGTAACTGGCAAAGTAAGATTTTGCTATGTAAATGTGTTCGAGCCAACAGCTATGAATGAGGGCGATACTCCTAAGTATAATATCTGCGTTCTTATTCCTAAGAGCGATACGGCTACTATTGACAAAATCAAGAAAGCCATAGAAGCTGCAAAGGAAGCAGGTAAGGCAAAACTCGCAGATAAGAATGGCCGTATTCCAGCAAACCTCAAACTGCCTCTACGTGATGGCGATGAAGAGCGTCCGGATGACCCAGCATTTGAGGACCACTATTTCATCAATGCAAACTCGATGCGTCAGCCGAGCATTGTGGACCGCTCACTCAATCCAATCATGAGCAGAGACGAGTTCTATTCAGGTTGTTATGGTCGCGCTTCAATCAACTTCTATGCTTTTAATGTTTCATCCAAAGGCATCGCTGCTGGATTGAACAATCTCCAGAAGCTCGAAGATGGAGAGATGTTGGCTGGTGGCTCAACAGCTGAAGAAGATTTCGGTGGAGATAATGCTGTTCAGGATGACGATATGATGTAATTTCCTCTCTGCATTAATGAGTATAGTAGTTTAATGGTAAAACCACAGAGTAGCATTGATTTGTTGCCTGTTATGCGGGTTCGAGTCCCGCCTATACTCCTATTATAATACATAAATGAAATATAATGGCAAAAAATCTTTTTATAGACGTTGAAACATATTCATCTGTAGATATTAAAGAGTCTGGAGCTTATAAGTATATTGAGTCACCAGACTTTGAAATTCTTATAATAGGATATGCTTTAGATGATAGCCCGGTAAAGATAGTAGATTTGGCTCAAGGTGAAGAAATGCCTGAAGAGTTTGAAGAAGCTCTACTTGACCCGGATTGTGTAAAAGTGGCACATAATGCAGTATTTGAGCGCTTGAGCTTTAAGCGTATAGGATATAATGTTCCAGCAGAACAGTGGTATTGTACCTCTGTAAAAGCTGCGTATTGCGGTTTACCACTTTCTTTGGACGGAGTATCAAAGGCTCTTAATCTTACAGATAAAAAGCTAGATACTGGTAAAGCGCTTATTAAATACTTCTCATGCCCATGCAAAGCAACTCGAGTTAACGGCATGCGTACTCGTAATTATCCTGAACATGCTCCTGAAAAGTGGGAAATGTATAAGGAATATAACAAGTATGACGTACTTGCAGAGCGTGAGATATTTAAGAGATTAGAGGCATATATCATTCCTGATATTGAGCGCAAGATGTATGTGCTTGACCAGAATATAAACGATAGAGGTATTTTGGTTGATATGGAATTAGCAGAGTCTGCTATCGCAGTAGATAACACATATACTTCTATCTTAACGCAACATGCTCAACAGCTAACAGGGCTTGAAAATCCAAACTCACCAGTTCAAATTAGGCAATGGGTTGAAAAGACAACAGGATGTGTTGTTATGTCACTTTCAAAGGAAACAATGCCTGATTTAATGAAAGAGTTTGCAGATTATCCAGATGTTATCGAGTTACTTAATATACGCAAAAAGCTCTCAAAAACGTCCATTAAGAAGTATTATGCTATGCTTAACTGTGCCATGAAAGACCATAGAGTCCGTGGTACATTTCAATTCTATGGCGCAAATAGAACTGGACGATGGGCAGGTAGGCTATTGCAATTGCAGAACTTATCAAAAAATCATATATCACATATAGAAGTACCGCGTGAAATGATTAGAGCACGTGATTGGGAGTCAGTTGAGATGATGTATGATGATGTTGCAGATATTTTGTCTCAGTTAGTAAGAACAGCTCTTATAGCATCGCCTGGTAAAGTATTTAGTGTTGCAGACTTCTCAGCCATTGAGGCACGCGTTATATCTTGGCTTGCAAATGAAAAATGGCGAATGGACGTATTCCGCGGAGACGGTAAAATCTATGAAGCTACAGGAGCAAAGATGTTTAATGTGCCAATATCTGCTATTACAAAAGGCTCAGTACTTCGCGACAAATCAAAGATTTCAGAGCTTGCACTCGGTTATGAGGGCTCATTAGGAGCACTTAAGCGAATGGGTGGTGAACGTATGGGCTTATCAGATACTGAAATGATGAGCTTGGTGCGTAAATGGCGCTCGGCAAACCCTGCAATTGTAGATATGTGGAAAGAAATAGATGAAGCATCGAAAGAGGCTGTCAGATACCAAAGACCAGTATCATGCACATGTAGAAATATAATTTTCGACTGTAATGGTGAGTTTATGACAATACAATTGCCATCTGGCAGAAAGCTATTCTACTATGGACCTAAATTCAAAGATAAGAAGATAGGCCGTTCTACAATGCCAACTCGAGTATTATGTTACCAAGGAGTTGTGCAAGAAACTAAGCAATGGGGCGAAATTGATACGTATGGAGGCAAATTAACAGAGAACATTGTACAGGCTATTGCACGTGACTTATTAGGTGATGCAATGTTAAGAATGCAAGATGAAGGTTATGAAATAGTAGCGTCAGTACATGACGAAGTAATAGTAGAAGTACCAGAAATAAATGCTAAAGACCACTATAATAGGCTTGTTGAAATAATGAGTACTCCACCGCAGTGGGCAGAAGATTTACCTTTGAACGCTGATGGAGGAGTAATGATGTTTTACCAAAAATAATTAAATGTTATGGAAGGATTAAATATAACAAAATGCCCTAATCTTTATATAAAGCATGAAGATTAAAAATATGATTTGGTTGTGTTTATATATTGTTTACGCATATTATGCAAGTAGATAAATTGAAATACGATGAAAATTTGAGCATAGCAGTTGGACTAAACGTTTCAAGTAAAGTATGGAAAAATACCAAAACTACTTGGAGCAATTTAGTTCAAAAGCTAGCTACTCCTGTAGTAACCGCTGAAACATATAAGCGGTTTATGAGTGCCACAAAAGAAGAGCAAAGTAAGATAAAAGACGTAGGCGGATTTGTAGGCGGATTTCTTACAAATGGTAGGCGTGATAAAACAAATGTACTTTACCGCCAGTTAATTACATTGGATATTGACTTTTCTCATGAGAACTTTTGGTGGGACTTTACGATGCTATTTGATTGTGCCGCGGTTATTCATTCAACTCACAAGTCATGTCCTGAAAAGCCACGACATAGATTGATAATTCCACTTGATAGAGAAGTATCGCAAGAAGAATATCAAGCTATTGCTCGAAAAGTCGCTGGAGACCTAAACATTGATTTGTTTGATCAGTCGACTTTTGATGTAAATAGACTTATGTTCTGGCCGTCTGTATCATCAGATATGGAGTACTACTTTGAATTTCAAGACGGACCTTTTCTTGAAGCCGATTATATTCTTGGGCTATATGATGATTGGCATGATACAAGCGAATGGCCAACTGCTACAGATAGCACAGATGTAATAATGCAAGCTATCAAAAAGCAAGAGGACCCAGAAGATAAAAAAGGCATAATTGGTGTTTTCTGCCGTACTTATACTATACAAGAAGCTATTGAGACTTTTCTTTCAGATGTATATACACCAGCTGGAGAAGGACGATATACATATATAAATGGCTCTACAGCTGCGGGCTTAATAGTCTATGATGATAAATTTGCATATTCTCATCATGGAACAGACCCTGCTGGAGGCAGATTATGTAATGCATTTGACTTAGTTCGCATACATAAATTTGGCCATTTAGATACAGGCAAAGAAAAAGAAGACAAAGATAAAAAGAGCTTTAAGGCAATGGAAGAATTTGCCTCTAAGGACTCTACAACAAAAAAGCATATTGCTGAAGAAAAGTTTGCTGAAGCTAAATTCGAGTTTGCAGAAGAAGCAAAAGCAGAAGTTCCTGAAGAATATGATACTTCATGGACAGAAGAGCTTGACGCTAATACAAAAGGCGAATATGATAATTCTGCCAATAACTTGAATATAATAATTCAGCATGACCAATTCTTAAAAGATGTATTTAAGCTAAACATTTTTGATAATAAAAGATATGTTACACGTTCGTTACCATGGCGTAAAGTCGATACTGTGGAGCCTCTTCGTGATGTTGACTATTCTGGTGTTCGTAATTACATTGAGTGTGTTTATGGCATTGTGTCAAGTCAAAAAGTGGACGACGCGCTTGCGCTTGAATTTGAAAAGAAAAAGTTCCATCCGATAAGAGAGTATATATGTGCTCAAAAGTGGGATGGCATACCGAGAGTTAATACATTATTGATTGATTATTTTGGAGCAGAAGATAACGCTTATACTAGAGCCGCCATTAGGAAGACGTTGGTGGCGGCTGTTGCGAGGGTATTCGAGCCAGGTATTAAGTTCGACACAGCGCTTATACTTGTCGGAGAACAAGGAACATATAAAAGTACTTTCGTTAAAAAGCTCGGCATGGAATGGTTCTCAGATACATTCACGACTGTGCAGGGCAAGGAGTCATTTGAGCAGATACAAGGAGCGTGGCTGATTGAAATGGCAGAGCTTTCAGGTCTTAAGAAAGCAGAAGTAGAGTCAATCAAGCACTACATATCAAAAAGAGAAGATATGTTCAGGCCAGCGTATGGTAGAACAGTAGAAACATATAAAAGGCAATGTGTATTTTTTGGTACTACTAATAACAAAGATTTCTTACGTGACCCGACAGGAAATAGACGATTTATGCCTATAGACGTAAGGCCAGAATATGCTACAAAGTCTGTAAATGATGACCTTACACAAGATGAAATAAATCAAATATGGGCTGAAGCATATCAACTATATTTGGCAAAAGAGCCTTTATACCTTGTTGGTGATGAAGATATAATTGCTAAGATTGAGCAACATAAACACTCAGAAGCAGATGAGCGAAAAGGTATTATTGAAGAATATCTTAATACTAAATTTCCAGATGATTGGGACAAAATGGACCTGTATGACAGAAGACGTTGGCTTGAAGACCCATTGTCTAAAAACGGTACAGTACAAAAAGACTTTGTCTGCATTGCTGAAGTATGGTGTGAGTGCCTTGGCAAAGATAAGACAGAAATGTCAAGATATAATACCAGAGAGGTTAATGAAATTCTTAGGTCATTGCCTGAATGGGAAGCTATAGCATCTACTAAGAACTTTCCTTTATACGGTAAACAGAAATACTATAAACGTAAAGATAGCTTATTATGATAGCAAATTTTTATAAGAAAAACGGTATAGAAGCTCGTAATTACAAGCTAATTGCTTCTAAGAATATAGATTGCATTCCACAAAAAGGAAACCTTATTGTATTCTCTGGGCAATTGTTCGTAATAGACAAAATATGCTTTGATATAGATAAGTGTGAATATAATCTTTATATTGTAAGAGTATGATTATTAAGCAATATATAGTAGAGTGTGATAAGTGCGGCAAGCTGATTGGTATTTATAACCATTATAAGCCAAGCTTAAAACAATTACGCAAATGCTGTGGAATTGTTATAATAAATAATAGTACGCCACGGCTAATATGTAAAGATTGTATAAAGTATGATGATAGACAGTGAAAAAGTTATAGAGCGCAAATTGGTTGAGCTTGTTAAGATAAATGGTGGCATGTGTATAAAACTGCTGTGCGACCAACTTATAGGCTTACCAGATAGAATGTGCTTATTCCCAAATCATAAGATTGTGTTCGTGGAGCTTAAGACGACAGGAAGAAAGCCAAAGCGCATTCAATTATTTATGCATGACAAGCTCAGAGCGCTTGGCTTTAGAGTTGAAGTAATTGACTCAATTGAAGGCGTTGAGCAGTTTATAAACAACATAATTTTTGAAAAATGAAAGAGCAAGAATTACAAGAAATAAAAGCCAAAAATAAAGACTTAATAGCAAAAGCTTGTGTTTATACTAATCTTGCTTATGCTTTAGTAGAAGCTGCAGACAGTATAATGCTAGATGTAGAAAGTATGCTTAACCAGTTTGGAGCAGGAGTAAACAAAAGTGAAAAACTTAAATATAACAATGCCTGTAGAGCCGGAAAGCAATTTAGAGTATGGCTTAAAGATTTAGCAAGAACAGTTTACAAATTGGATATTGCCGATGAAGCTTTAGATGACTCAGACAAGCTTTACGATGTAATACTTCTTATAATGGATAGATGTGGAGGTGATATGAATACGCTCACGCTAATAAGAGCAATGATATTTAATAGTTTCAAATCAAAATATGGTTATTATGATAAGTAATATATTAGCATTTATAATAGGTGCTTTGTTTGGTTTAGCTTGTTTAGCTATATTTAACAGTAACAAAAGATGAAAGAAACAGATTTACATAAATACCAATTAGCTTGCGTGCAGCATATAATCGAGCATCCATTTTGCGGTGTATTTGTAGATATGGGCCTTGGCAAAACCATATCAACTCTTACTGCTATAAATTATTTGATGTTTGATTATTGTGAAGTTAATTCTGTATTAGTTATAGCTCCAAAACGAGTGGCTGAGTCAGTTTGGCAAGAAGAAGCAGAGAAATGGGAACATACAAAGCATTTGCGCTTTTCTAAGATTATAGGTACTGCTAAACAGCGAATAGCAGCTGTTATGGAAACAAAAGCTGATATTTATATCATATCAAGAGATAATGTTGCATGGCTTTGTGCTTTATATGGCGGAGGCAAATTACCTTTTGATATGGTAGTAGTCGATGAGCTTAGCAGTTTTAAGTCTTATAAATCAGAGCGTTTTAAGGCATTACGCGGCGCAAGACCTTATCTTAAAAGGTTAGTAGGACTAACTGGTACACCCGCTCCAAATGGACTTATTGATTTGTGGCCTCAAATATATCTTATGGATAGAGGCGAGCGCCTTGAAAAGACAATATCCAGATATAGAGAAAGGTATTTTCGGCCAGGTCAAACGAATGGTCATGTCGTATATTCATACGATTTGATGAGTGACTCAGAATATCTAATACATAAGAAAATAGAGGATATTTGCATAAGCATGAAAGCCGATGATTATCTTGAAATGCCGTTTAGGACAGATAACTATATAAAGCTTAGAATGCCTGAAGCTCTAAAGAAGCAATACGATGACTTTGAAAAGAATAAAGTGCTTGACTTAATAAGTGCTGCTGAAACGATTGAGCAAGAAGACGAAAATGGCAATTCAGTATTTGTTGAAAAGCCTGTGGAAGTAAACGTAGTCAATGCCGCTGCCCTTTCAAATAAATTACTTCAATTTGCTAATGGAGCTATATATGATGAAGAAAGAAATGTGTTTCCAATTCATGATATTAAGCTTGAAGCTCTTAAGGAGATAATTGAAGATGCAAATGGCCAATCTGTGCTTGTAGCATGGACCTATCAATTCGATAGGGATAGAATCGTGGAATATCTTAAAAAATATAAGCCAAGAGAGCTTAAAAACAATAAAGATATTGAAGACTGGAATGCTGGTAAAATACAAGTTATGTTAGCGCATCCAGCATCAGCAGGCCATGGGCTTAATCTTCAAGCAGGAGGCAGTATAATAGTTTGGTTTGGGCAAACATGGAGTCTTGAATTATATCAGCAGTTTAATGCTCGATTATATCGACAAGGACAGCAAAATCATGTTGTTATAAATCATTTGATATTGCAAGGCACTCATGATGAAGATGTAATCAGAGCACTTAAAGCAAAAGATAAAAAGCAAAATGCCTTAATGGATAGCATAAAAGCAAAAATTGACAAATATAAAAAATTTATGTAATATGGGACGTAATGGGAAACAAGCTCCGGTATTTCCGGAAATGGTAAAATTTGTTAACGATAATGTTGGCAAAGTAGTAAGTTCAAAAGAAATTCTGCTTGGTAAAGAACCAGGTAGAAACTCAGAAACCGCATATCTTTATAAGTTTGTAAAACTTGGATATGTAGAACCTGTAGGCGATAATAGCTTTGTGAAAGATAAAACAGCAAGCTTTAAGGTGATAAAAGAATTTCCTAAGCATTACAATTCTGTTATGTTTATGGATGAACTGAGAGTGGCAAATGGGTATATACCAGATAATCGTAAACGTAAAGTATATTGATATGAAAGCAACAGATGTACAAATAGGTGGTAGCCATTATAAAGATATGGCTATGCAACCAATAGAGCTTATAACTGCTTTAAGATGCTCTTTTATACAAGGATGCATTATAAAATATATTAGTAGGTATAAAGCTAAAAATGGAGTGCAGGATATAAAGAAATGTATTCATTATGCTCAGTTAGCTATTCAGTTAGGAGATAAAAGAAGATGCAATGATAAAACTCTCTCTCTTAACATAAATAAGTTTATTATTAAAAATAAGCTAACGATACTTCAGCGGAGAATTATTACTCAAACTGCATATAATAACTATGAGCAAGTTATTCAATTTTGCAAAGAATTACTGCAAATAGAATATCCAGAAGAGCAATAAAATCTGGCCAAGTTAAGAAGTGTTAAGTGAGTGCATTTTATAATGAAAAAATTTTCTATTCTCGGAGAAAATTAGTATATTTGCATATCTAAATAAAGATAATAAAATGGACAAGAAAAGAACCTTTCAGCAAATAGCCAAAGATATAAAGTCAACATGGCTTAATGTATATTTTGGCGCAGTGCCTTATTTAGAGGCAATGCTAACACTTGATACTTCAGACCCGAATGCTATGTATTTTTATAATACTGCAGGAGATATTGTTAGATACTTCTTGGCAAATGCACAAACATTTAGAGGTGCTGATGCAAAAAGATTAAAAGCAGAACTAAAATCGATGCTGTAATGGATGAGATACTTAAACTGTTAAAAGAGAATAACGAAATGCTTAAGGAAATACTGGTTTTCCTTAGGTATTTCCAAGAAAATGACGATATGAGGCAGTTTAGTATAAACGTTGCAGCAGACCTTTTTGTGGAAATGCTTGAGAATAATCCAGAGTTAAAAGATAAAATAATAAATAGTTTCAAAGCATGAGTAATATATTAGAACAAGCAAACAAGATTGTAAATGAACGCTCAGAGGAAAAAGAGCGTCAATATGGGCCATTCCAGGCATCAATGGAAAGAGCAGCAGCTCTTTATAACTTGATGTCGCCTAAAGACCAGCAAATAACAACTGCTGGTATGTATAGAGCTATGATAGCTCTTAAGTTATCGCGTGAGGCTTATGCACACAAAGAGGATAATCTTCTTGATGCAGTAGCTTACATGGGCTCTATGAATGACTATCTGGAAGAGCATAAAGATATTTTCAACAAATAAACAATTTTTTAATTATGGCAAAAGTGTATAACACAACAGACCTCAGACCTGACCAGGCCTTTGAGCGTCACGTATTCCACAGAGACCAATTTGCGCATTATCTGCGATGGACTCATATCTTGAAAGAAGCCAAAATTGGTGAGTCTATTGTTGATTTTGGCTGTGGAGCTGCTAACTTGCTTGAGGTATTATACAGAAACAAGTTTAAGCAGAAAGAATATATCGGTATCGATATTCGCGAAAAAACAATTCAAGAAGCAGCTGAGAAGTATGCCAATGTACCTTGGGCTCATTTCTATGTTGCTGACCTTGTTAAAAACTACATGGATTTCAGCAAGTTTAATGCTGACAAAGTCTGCGCTTTTGAAGTGCTTGAGCACGTTGGCAAACAGAATGCAGATGCATTTTTGGAGAACTTTAAGGCTTGTGGCAATAATAACGCTACTTATTACCTTTCAACTCCGAACTATGACCCATCTGTAGGAGCAGCTGGTAATCATACTTATGACTCAGGTGATGGTCGTGGAGTTGATGTGCAAGAATTTGACCACTGGGAGCTTGAAGGCATATTACTGAAACACTTCAACATAGTAAAGAAGTTCGGTACATTTGCTTCGGCTAAAGACTATAAGCCACTGATGAATGATTGGCAGCAGAAAATGTTTGATGCTCTTAAAGAGTATTATGACTCAAACCTCATTGCCAATATCATGGCTCCTATGTTCCCAGATGCTTCACGTAATACTCTTTGGGTATTAAAGCGTAAGCCGGGAGATGTAAAAGTTGCTCCTAAAGCCACTGAGCAACCAAGCTTATTCGAGGACGATTTAATGTAATAATATATATATGAATATAAAAGAAAATGTAATTAAACTTAGTGACATGTCATTATTAAAAAATATAGATAATACGATGAAGATAAAAGAAGCTTTATTCAAACTCGATGACTTTTGCAAAGTAAATAAAATTGAGTATATGGTAACAGGTACAACTGCTCTGGCTATGCTCGGAGTTCCGTCTAATCCACAGGATATAGATATAAAGGTATTTCATTTGAAAGAAGAGCAGAAAGCAAAGTTAAAAGAACTTCAATTCCTGTCTGGTCTTAGGAATGAAAACTATGAAGAAAGCACATGTTACACATTTGTAATCGGTGGAGTCAAGATAAATGCTATCATTGACAAGACCGAAAGCTACGATGAGATTATATCCAAAGAGGTAGTATTGGATATAATCGACGAGCCTCGTGCAAAACATCATCTTATAGGTGTTCAGCTAGTAGCTCTCGCCTTAAAAGATAAGATGAAGCTCAGAAGATATAAAGACAAAGAATATATGTTGAACTTAATTGCTAATTTGGCATCATTATGAAAAGTTTAATTTCAGTAACTCCAAGAGAGTTTAAACGCAACTTCAATGAAGTAATGGAAATGTGCACAGATATGTGCATGACAACCAATCAGGAGATTATTATCACTGTTCCTACGAGCAGAAAGTCAAATACTCATGCAGAAATAGCCAAGCTTATTCCTGTAGAAGGAGGTATTAAGTATGAGTACAACAAAGAACTTATGGATAAGCATGGCATTAACGCTTCTAATCCTAAGCTTTCAAAAATTGGAGCTATCATGGCTGATGCTTTTGAAAAAGAAGGAGTTTACAGCCTTATAAGTCCAGAAGTTGAACATAGACTCGCTAGAGCTGTAGAAACAGCAGCTAAGGAACTTGTTAAAATGATGTAGTCATGAAATTTGCAAAAATAAGAAATGTAAAGTCCCCTGTTCGCGGGACTGGTAAAGCAGCAGGAATTGATTTTTTCGTTCCTAACTTTGGAAATAACAAAGGCTTTATCGTAAATCCAGGAACTGATGTTTTGATACCATCAGGTATTAAGATGGAAATTCCAGAAGGATATATGCTTATGGCAGCTGATAAATCAGGAGTTGTAACTTCTAAATGGGCTTGCCTTGGAGCTGGTAGAACACCGAAAGCAGAAGCATTTGAAAGCATCGTTATCCTCGGAGCCAAGATTGTAGATGAAGATTACCAAGGTGAAATTCATATACACGTTGTTAATGTCGGTAAAGCCAAGGTCCACATTAAGCCAGGTATGAAAATAGCACAATTTATTCTTGTGCCTGTATCGTATGAAGGCCTTGAAGAAGTTTCTGAGTCAGAGCTTTTCAGCCGTTCATCTGAACGTGGTGATGGAGCACTCGGGTCTACTGGGTCATACTAAGGATTGATTTTCACATTATTCTCGCGTGCAATATCGCGCTTTAAGTACATGAATGATTGAATAATAATGGAATAGCAAGCGTGCTCTAGAACGCGCGAGAATATATAAACTTTAAGCACATGAAACAGCTCAAAAAGAAAACAGTTGAAATTCCACAAGTCATTTATACAGACCAATTTCTTAGATTTGTGGCCATTTATGCTAACAGGTTTAAAGCCACAAATGGGTATGGTAGATGGCTTGCTGAATATAGGCGAATGGATGAGCATGGATGGTTTAAGCCAGAAAAGTTAAGAGAGCTTTATATAGATATATTAAAAGATACAAGCGCTTTGTCTTATATATACTGGGATGCTGTACATTATATTTGTATACAAGCTCTTGATGCTGCTAAGGCTTTTGTATCAGCCAATTCATTTGAAATAAGAGTAATTACTGGCGAAATAGCATTTGACGATAACGACGAAGAACTTACAGGCTTATCTATGGAAGAAGCAATAAGTATTTGCAATGCCATGAATGGGGAAGCTGAAGAATTGTTGTTTAGAGTTTATAACAGTAACACTAATAAAATAGTTAAATGATATGGCAAAGTATATAGAAGATGAAGTTCACATTGAAAGTCCGATGGATTTAGAAGCTGAATTATGTAAATATAATTGCAAAACTGAAAAAGAACTTGATGAGCTTCTTTGGTATGATTATGGAGTTGCACTTATATTAGATTATAAAGATAAAGAAGAGAATAATGTATGAACATAGCTTATAAAAATGCTACTGAGGCTTTTGAAGACCTATATGCTTTTATTATGGGCCAAGGAGTAAATACTAATGTTGGAACAAAAGCTGTTTACAATGTTGGTTTTTATTTACTTAATCCTCAGCAACGCGTCATAACAACAGAATGGCGTAAATTCAGCGAACGATATGCAGAGCGCGAATATGCCTGGTATATGTCTGGAGATAGGAGTGTAGCTGAAATTAAAAAGCATGCTCCTATGTGGGATAAAATGCATGGTGGAGATAACATTGTCAATTCTAATTATGGATGGCAGTGGACTCGCAATCACCAATTGGCAAAGTGCATTAAACAGCTTAAAGAGAATAAAGATACTCGTCAAGCTTGGTTTACTATATTTGATGGTAAAGAAAAAGATGACTATGAATATGATACACCTTGTACACTATCAGTCGGATTTGATATTAAGCCTCAAATAGGAACTCTTGATATGTGTGTAACTATGCGAAGCAACGATTTGGTTTATGGTTTTTGCAATGACCAATATTGCTGGACAAAACTTCAACAATTAGTCGCAGATGAGCTCGGTGTGCCAATAGGCACTTATTACCATTTTGCTCATGATTTGCATATATATAAGAGACATTTCGATATGCAAGAAAAGTATTATAAACAACAACTTAAAAACTTATAAAAATGAAGCTGGAAGATTTGAAAGTTATTGATATTATTCAAATGCCTCAGTTTGAAAAGCATATTGAGGCTTTGATTAAGGACTTGTACTTAACTCGTACGAAGATTATGAATGAACATCCAGATGTTCAATTCAAAAGAGGTCCCATTGAAAGATTACAAGAGAAAAAGGTATTTGGGCCTAAAGCTCTTGCTGCTCTTTACGCGAAAGTAGTCGATAAGACTATAAATACAAGCGAATATCCTTCTACACTTAGAACTTTTATTAAAGGAATAGGTGATGAAGCTTTTCATAAGACTTATGTTGAATTAAAGCAAGCAGAAGATGAACAATCCAATAAGGGAGATAATAAAGAGTAATCTGCAGAAACTGAGCAAAGATGAGTTAGTTGATGCATTGGCTGATGTTTATATGGCATGCCCTCCGTTTAGCATAATAAGCTCATTGAGCTGTATACAAGAAATAAAAAGCCCAATAAAAGAAGCTATAAACCAGCAGGCAAATATGCAGCGCATAAATGCACAATTTGCAGAAATAAAACAACCATTATATATATATTAGAAAAATGAAAAAGGTACTTAAATTTTTATGGAGACGTGTAGGTATACTTTATTTCCCTATATATCTATTAGCATGGGTATTGCATAAAATAGCAAGACTCACACTTGCAATCGCATACTTTGGATTGCTTAACAAGCAAGCTGGAAAAGATATAATCAAGTCATTATTTAAGTGGCATGGAAGATATTAAGCAATATGGAGACTTAACTGAAAAGGAACTCTTTGAATTTCTCGATGAAATTAAAAGCGATGATGAGGATATTCAAGAGGCTCAATCTGAGGCGATTGAAAAAATTACCTTGGAAGAAGAGCATGTTGAATTATCTGAAGAAGAGCAGGAAAACAGAGAGATTGAAGCTAGATATGGAGATAAAATGTCATGGACAGGCTTAGGTCCAAACAATTGCCGAGGTGTAAAACTGTTTGGACCTGAGGGACAGCGCAGAGCTGCAATGGCTAGCATAGAAGCTAAAAGGAAAAAGTCTCAACGGCTTAAAGAAGATAGAATACGTATTCAGCGTGAAGCTTTCAGGCAAGAATATATACGCCTGAGTGACCCTATAGGAAATGAAAGGATTAAGCTGTTAGTTTCATCACTTGTTAAAGAACACACAAGAATGGTTGATAAATACTCAACTTATATAAACAAGCGATTAACTACTTTACTTAATCCTTTTATTCCACGTAGGTTAAGAATATGTAAAAGCTTATATCCTGACTCAATTCGCCCATGCCCTGGCTTTTTATATAAAGCAAGTGAGGAATATGGTGCTGGATTAACTTTTTGGGCGATGCCGAATATCCCATATTACTTTGCTCAAAATACAGAGCAGAAAGTTCTTATGGAGCATAAATCACCATTCTTGGTAAATGTGGACCAGTCTATAAAGTTCTATCATGAGCATCTTAAAAAAAGAGCAGACAAAGAGCTTAAATATGCTTCTTTAATATATCAAAAAGGCGTATATTCATACTTTGACCTGTTAAGGCTTAATCCATTTTGGTATGAAGTTTTATATAATGATTTGCAAAACAAGATTAAAGAAATGGTATGAAAAGTAATAACATTAAATTAGCATTGCCAAGAATTTTAATCTATCAAGATGAAGACTGTAAAATCCTGGTAGATTATTTGGTGTATAACGGTTTTCAAGTAATAACCTCAACTGAGAATGATATACTAATCAAAATCAGAGAAAAGAATTATGACTTATGCATATTAAGCCATTATAAAACAACAGATGCCTCTATGAGGCTAAAGCCATTAAAATTTTTGCGCAAATCAGATGATAAAATACCAGTAATAATGGTATCAGACAAGGCCCGATATGAGTATATTATTGAAGCATTTGATGAAGGCGCAGATGATTACGTTATAAGACCATATAACATTGAGGAGCTTATAAGAAGAATAAAAGCCGTTCTAAAAAGATGTGGCGTGCGAGTAAGAAGTATAGAGCCATCTTATGAGATAGGCGATTACCTGTTTAATACAGTAGATAAAATTCTTACTATAGGCAGTGTAAAAACACAGCTTAATAATAAACAAAGCCAAGTTCTTGCTTTACTATGTGCTTATAAAAATGAAACATTACCTAAGAAAATACTTATGCAACAAGTATGGACTGATGATAACTACTTTAATAAACGTAGCTTAGATGTCCATATATGCATGCTGCGAAATATGCTTAAAATGGATAATCGAGTAGCTATAGAAACCATACGAGGAGTCGGTTATTCTCTCGTTATAGAAGAAGATGAAAGCTTAATGTAAAAAAGGCAGACTACTTTTCTGTAGTCTGCCTTATATTTCTCTCGTTCACTTGTTAAGCTATGTGCTTCTTGAAATTCTTCAAAAAATACAAACTCATTTTTCCTGTCGCAAAATCCTCATCTTGATTGCCTGTATGAAAACACTTAAGGCCATATTTATTGGTATAAACCTTAAAATCACCGCGTAATTCTCTCGTTCCAGTTTGGTTATTAAACCACCACACTCTAATATGATTTGCATCAAGCCATTTTATTTGCTGCTGAATATATTTGGTAAGGTCCTCATATTCATCATAATCGGCTTGGTCTTCAACATACGGAACAAAAGTACATTCTATAAGGTCTGAGTCATCAACTGCTTTCCAATCATCTTCTATATAAAAATTATTGGAAAACATTTCAGATACCTCATTGGCTTCTTCCAAATTGTCTTCGTCTAATGGCTCTTCACCATAATACAAAAAGCAAAAAGCATCATTTGATATTTGCAAAGTCTGCTTTTTGCTGTAATCTAAAACAAAATTGCTCATTTATTCTCCCGTTCTATAGTTTCACGATACTTTTTCTCAAGCTCTGCTATTTCATCTAAAGCAGCTTGAGGCTGAACTAATTGAACAGCTGTCGGCAGTTCATTTCCTTCTTGCATTGCTTGAACTGACTGAGAGCCATCAAGCAAATTCTCTTGCTGTACCTCTTGGGTATTCTCTTGTTCATTTATTTCCATATTGCAATTATTTATTTTTGTTCAACATTTCTCTCGTTGGGGCCTTGTGATATTCTCCTGTCCAATTGTGGCGGATATTCTCTCGGCCATTTCCTCTGTTAACTCCTGTATCACACTCGGGGTCCAATGTGGACAATTGCTGCATAGTCCACTGTGCACACGAGCTACACAGCTTGTACACTCAGGCATAAGCTGTTTAATCATAATGGCCATGCGGCTTTTATGTGTTCTAGTGTGTAACATTTTTTAACAGTTTTACTTTTGTTCTTTTATAAGCTAAAGTACAAAATAATCTTGATATAAATCACTGTTTTACAGGCTTTAACATAAAAATTTTTCACTGGTTTATTGCAGCTTCAAAATAAAAATATAGAGCTCTAAATGCCTCGAAAATATATGAAATTTCATTATTCTCTCCTCATTTCTTTTTATAGATTTAGTTTACTATTATTCTCAAATAAAAGTGTCCTAGAAGCCAAGAAAATGAGTCAACTTTTTAGCCATAAATTTAACAGCTATTTATATAACTGCTTGGTGGCTTAAAGCTCAGGAAAATCTATGCCTCAATTCATATTATAGGCTTTATAAAAATACATTGATAGATACACTTCTTTTGACCTCTATCGCATCAAATTGAGTTAACCCATATTATAGTACACCTAAAGCCTAAAAGTGTCCTAGAACGCGAAAGAAGCATGTTTCTATGAGTTTACATATTTTAACATAAATCACAATAATACAAAAATAGCTGCATATTTAGATATGCAGCAAAAAAAGAGCCGCCTCGAAAGAGGCGGCTCCATGGGAGAAACGGTGTCAGGTGGCTGTATTATGCAAGTGACTCCTCTTCGGCTGTAGTCTCAGCAGGAGCTTCGGCAGTTTCTCCATTTGCCTGACCGGCAAGATATTCATCCAGCTCCTTCTTTGCATCCTCAAGCTGCTTCTTTTTGGCTTCCAGCTCTTCCTGAGCTTTCTGCAGCTTCTCCTCTGCCTTCTTCACATTCTCCTCGCAGCGAATTACGCGGTCCTGAGGAGTAAGTGGAGTGCGGGTTGCTGCTGCCTCACGGCGCTCCAGATACTTGGCATTAAGCTGTGCGCCTTCTTCGTCGAACTCTTCGGCAATCTTAATGCCCCCGGCTTTCACAACCTTGTGTATAGTCTTCGTTGCAAGCGGATTGCCCTCAATAGGAGCCGGAACTGAAATGCGGTAGAGCAAGCGCTGAGCTCGTTTGTCAGGCACGATTGCCACGATACGGCCGATTACCATTTCAATGTGCTCTTCGCCGTTTTCATCTGTAGTACGGTATTTCTCAAATTCTACCGTTTTACCTATGTTACCGATAACTTCGTTAACCTCTTCGGCAATTGCTTCCGGTGTCCATTCAATTTTGTCTGCCGGGTCTTTTGCTTTGCGAGCGCGGGCTTTTTTCTCCGGCTCAACAACTTCGTCCAGAATACGAACAAGATTGCTGTCATGTACCTTAACGATGCGGCGTCCGTCGTCTGTCTTGATTGCATAGAGTACCTTATTGCTGCGCTTCTCTTCAATCACTCCGGCGATATAGCCGTCAACCCATTCTACGGTGTTGAAAGGAACTGCCTGACAACGGTGGTTAACATTCTTCTTCAGCTCTTCGGCCAGTGCATGACGGTCCTCATCGGTCATCTTTGGCTTTTTCTCCTGAGTTGCCTTGCTACTGTTACTCATAGGATTAATTCCGCCATTCTCTTCAGCCGCTTTTATAGCCGCTTCTTCTTCTGGTGTCAATGGATTTTCTGTATCTTCGAACTCCTGTACAGAGTTTGCTACTTCAGGCTGTGTTTCTCCTGACACTGAAACTTGGGTCTGTTCACGAGCTGCGAGTACGGCCTCGATAGCCTTCTTGTCTTCATCACTCGCTGTTGCCAAAAGAGCGTTCAGCTTCTTCGTTGTCATCTGCGAAAATTTCTTTGTTGCCATAATACTGTAAATTTTGAATTGTTATTAAAATGTTATTGTTTAATTTTGATATTGCAAATATACTATGTTTTTTTGAATTATTGAGCCGCTTTGGGAACTTTTTTCCAAGTTTTATGTTAAAAAATATCAATTGAGTTTCTTAAACGGCCCTAAGAGTCCGAGAGTACTTATATTATATCCCTCCTTGCCAAAAAATCTGAGTGCCATATTAGCCAATTTCGTTGTCCCTAAGGCATCCGAAGACGCTATTATGATAGCTACATAACCCTCATCGTTGGACACGATAGCACAATCCGAAATGGCTTCTATGAAGTTCTCCATATTGTCCAAATTCTCTCGAGTGGCCTCAACTTCAAGCCTATAAACCGTTACAAGCATTTCATTTCTTGCCATGTTGTTTAGCTTTTACGGTTTTGTAGCTCTTGCTTACCTCTACGCTGAATACACCGTGCCAAAGAGCAAATCGGATTGCTGTTTCTGAGTTGTTTTGTTCAACTGCAATTGTCGGTGTCAAAAACAATGTTTCTGACTTGGTTGCTGAAAATTTCATTGTTACCATAATACTGTAAATTTTTATTAGTTGCTCCGCAACAATATTGCGAAAGCAAGGATTAAACTTAGTGCCGCTGTAGGTGTCGCTCCTAAAATCCGCTTCGCTTGATACTGTTCCACGAATATCGTTTCTCTCCGCAGCGGCTAAGGTCATGCATTCTCTTGAGGAGTGCCGTCCCATTCTGTTACTTGCTTGAGTACAATGTACCTGCGTTGCTTTGTGCGGCACATAAGAGCCGCATAGCTGTCTGCGTCTACTTTGTTATCAAACTTCTCCACAACTGTGGGATTGAAACCGCCGTTATAGGCAACTGCTACATAAAAAACTGTTGTTTCCATATTGCTGTAAATTTTAGTTGTTTTGGCTATCGCCATATCTTTTTAAGTATATGCAAATATACTACTTTTATTTTAATCTGGTTACTGCTTTAAGAACTTTTTTCGTTAAATAATGTTGGTTATTTTACACCCATTCTTGCTGCATATTCATCGATTTGTTCTCTTGTAAGCCACTCAGGTTTAACCGGCAACAAATCGTAAAGCTCTCGCATTTTATCGATTTGTTTCTGTTCGTCGTGAGCCCAAAGGCAATGCTCAGCATTTCGGCCGCCATAGCCAAGATAATAATCGCAATCGCATTGAAGCCGGTTGAGTAGCATGTACTCAAATTTATAGTCTCTTGCTGCCATGTTAGTATATTCTTAGAAATTTGTGCAAATATAGTCTCTTGCCGTATTTCACAATATACGCATAGCCGTTTCTCTTGCTGTAGCGTATCTCTTGCCAACGGCCTCTCGTGACCTCTGGGTCCTTTACTGTGAACATGATTGTGCTCACATACCTTGCCGCATCGCCTGAGTGACTTATTTGTATCTCAACACACTCGATTCCGTCATACAAAACTCCTGATCTCTTGAACTGTGATTTGTTATTTTCCATTGCTGTTCTCTTGTTTTAGTTCAACACTTATGAGGTTTAAACTGCCGTAAATCACATCTTTCGTGTATCTCTCGGCCTGTTTTGTTGCTCCTTGGAGCGACACAGATTGAAATTCCTTTGTAGTGAAGTAACCGCCATTCTTCAATTGCGGATTGCTACGCCAGAATGTAGCGATATAAGTTCTCTTGCTGCTCATATTCTCCTGTTTTATATTATTTAACTGCTTCTAATACAAGATGAGCAATTGTTTTCTCATCATACCCAGCTTCTCTGAGTTGCCGCTCGTACTCTATGAGCCAACCGAATGTACTTTCATCCATAATACCACTGTTTTTATATTATTAATATTCTTTATTTGTATAGTGCCCAACCCGGGCGAACGGCTCCGGCGTCCCACTGTCGTGGAACAACCGGCAATCCGTTTTATCGAATATTTATGCCGTTCTCGTCTACTGTAATTACCTCAACCAGCATTGCCTTGCCAGGTATTTCTCTTGTTTCGGTAATTTTCTTGCCGTCCTCTTCGCGCTCTACTGTCTCCTTTTTCGGTTTGTCCTCTTTGTAGATGCAGTAGGTGTGTTCGTAGTAGCCGCGCAAGTCGTCGCGTTTTGCCGCATCCTTGATACACTCGAGGATATTTTTCTCGGCATAGTAGTGGCATTCACTGGCAAACATTCTCTCGCCGGTTATTTCCTCGTTGTCAATTCTTACTTCTCCTGTTTCCAACATACTGTTTGGAATGTTCGTCAATACGAAACGGTAATTTCTGTTTACTTTCATTGCTGTAATGTTTTATTGTTATTACTTATTTTATCTATGCAAATATACTAATTATATTTGAACCGGAAAAACTTTTGAGCAACTTTTTGTGTTAAATTTTGTTTGTAATCTCAGTTGTTTCGTTCGTTATTTCCGATATGCAAATATACAAATAATATATGAAACACGAAACTTTTTGGCATATTTTTTTCAGGCTATTTTATGGGTGCTAAAAAAATAACATAGGAAAATTCTCAGGTTTAAGTTGTGTTAAATCAGATGGTTGTTAACCACATTTAACATTCTGGCAGTTAGCCAAGTAGCAGCACGTACAATAAATCTCGACATGGCGAAATATAGCGAGTTAGGAAATGTTAAATTTACATTAAGAATTGTGGCTCAATTCCTGTGTGGCTGTGAGCCGGCTCTGGCCAGAATGATTGTGGTACCAGAGTGGCTCCGTGGCTCAATCTAACATTTCCTAACCTGTTCTGAGCCTCTCAGCCATATAAACTATCATCGCAAGGATTTGAACGCGATACGGGTCACGAGATTAAGCCAAACAGGCTCAGAGCCATTCAATTCATTTGTTAAAGCCTGTTAACGTGCCGGCTCAGAGGCTCGCAGGCCAATTGTTAAAACATGTTGGTGCGAGTTAGGCCCCTGGCGCGGTGCCGGCGTGCCCCTATATATAGTATATAGAGCCATGTCCATAGGCAGAAAAATTTTTTGGCTTCAAATCATTCTCGCAAATTGCCACCAAATCAAAAATTCGCAAAATCTGTCATTCAGGTATTCTCGCAAAAAGGCTGTAAACAAGAGAAACAAAATAAACAACCGATTGTTTCTCAGTAAGTGATTGATTTTCAATAGATTATATATAAATAAACAATATAAACAAAGAAATTACTAAAAAATAGAATGAGTTGTAATATAGAATTTATACTTATTATACTTATAAACCAAAATATAATTATTACATATTAAATGCACCGTATAATTTTTACGAACATGCCTTGTTTCGTTTATTTCGAAATGCGAGAATGCTTAACTAATTGATTTTTAATACTTTGCTGAGAAACAAAAAGTTTTATATTGTTTCTTGAAAATTTTTTCCTATGAATTTTCTGTGCGAGAATTTTTATATATATATTTATTTATGTATTTTCGTGTTGTAAATATAAATCGCAATAAAATTTCTAATATGGTAAACATTGATGGCATACAGGTAGATATTACTACAAGCATAGATAGCCTATTAAATGAATGGGCAGTCTTTACTGTAGAATTTGAATTTGATAGTAGGCTCATAGTCTGTCATACTTTCAATCAATCAGTGTATAGAGGAGTAAAAAGTCTAATCAGACAAATTCTAAGCATAAACGCAAAGAGTATAGAGCTAAGACAAGCTTTATTAAACAGCAAATACATAACTGTTAATATAGAAAAGTATAATCTTACAGATGAGTCGGAAGTACTTGCTTACAAGTATGAACTGATAAAGGCGAATAGAACATATCTGCCTTATGGCTATAATACTCTTATAAAAGCTGGTAATGCTCTTGAACAGAATTATGCTAATATATTATTACAAGAGCTTATAAGCGAAATAGACAAAAATGCTACATACCCATCAAACAGTATTTATAACACTCATAAAAGAGGGCGACTTCCAAAGTCTGTATGCTGTTATGATAGAAATACAGGTTTATTTATAAGCGAATACGCTTCTATAAAAGATGCTGCTGAAGAAACAGGTATTTGTGCAAGTAATATATCCATGTGCTGTAACGGCCATATAAAATCAGCAGGAAGATATATATGGTCTTATATTTATCAGCCAATAGTCGATATTTCTAAATCTAAAGATAGGCGCTTTAGAGAAGCTCAATTGCCATCAGAAGCCGAACTGATAGAAAGACAAAAGGAATTTATTGCAAAAAATCAACATTGATATGAAAACAGATAAAATAGCACAGAAATTAGCAGATATATTGCCAAACAGGCCAATAGTTCCTGGGATGTCTAATCCAGATACATCTAAGCTTGTAGAACAAGAGGCCACGCGCATCAAATCAAAACAAGATGCGAAGGAATTGGCTCGTATTAAGTATCTTGAAAAGCAGAAGCTTAAAAATCTTCAAGCTAAACAAGAAAAGCGTCAATCATTAGCAGAAGAGCTTGGTGTGGAAGAAATACCAGATGGCCAAACTGAGTTTCAAGCTAAACGTATCGTAGAACAGCAAAAACGAGTTGAGGCTATTGAGGCACTTGAGGCTCAGACTGTAGAGCCGCTTAAAGCAACTGAGTTAGCAGAACGCCATGACTCGGGCAAAGGCTCATATTCATCAGCTATACGCTCAGCACTTCAGTTACAAGGAGCATCAAAGCCTGAAATAACAAAGCTTCTTACTAGCCTTAATATCAATTTAAGTGTTCAGCTTACAAAGCAAGACACGGCTAATTTATTGGCTTGTTTGTTAACATGTAACCACTCTCAGCTACAGGCCTTAATGACTAATAAAAAAGTGCCAGTTGTAATAAAGACTGTAATTAAGCGCCTTATTGAAGATGAAAAGCTAGGTAACATTGAAACTATAGAAAAATTATGGGATAGAATATTCGGTAAAGGGCCTATGCAACTAAGTCTCCCAGAAGGACAGCAGCTGCAAACTGGTATTATCCCCGATGTGCCTGTGAGTCGTGAAGCGTACCTGATTATACGTGAAAACTTAATAAAGTAATAAAACTTAAAAGAATATGGCACTAACAGATAGCAATTTCGTAGCTTTGAAAGAGAAAGAATATGCTCTTTCACATGAGTATTTATTATCTATATTAGATTATAATCCGGAAACAGGTGTATTTAGATGGAAATACGCAAGTAGTAAACGAAAAGATAGTCCTAATGTAGGAGATATAGCTGGTACTACTATAGACCATAAGGGGTATTCTAATATAGTAATAGGCCAAAATGTATATAAAGCACATAGATTGGCATGGTTCTATCAATACGGAAAATGGCCAGATGATAATAAAGAAATTGACCATATAGATGGCAATGCTCTTAATAATAGAATTGACAACTTACGTCTTGCATCTGGTATACAAAACAGCAGAAACCGTAAAATGCATACAAATAATACATCGGGCCATACAGGAGTTTATTGGCATAAAAGACGACAAAAGTGGGTAGCAGCAATAGGGAATGGTAAAAGAAAAAATGGAAGAGCCCTGTACGATTGCTTAGGCTATTTTAACACATTCGAAGAAGCAGTAGCTGCAAGAAAAGCGGCAGAAATAAAGTATAACTATACACAACCTAAGAAATAAATATGGACTCATTAAAAACAATACAAGAAAGAGCCTTAAATACTACTAAGGCCGGAACTGTAAATCCTAAAGAACTTCTTCAGGTTGAATTACTATCTTCTTTTGAGAAGTATACAAAGTGCATGTTTAAGTGTCAATACCATAGAAGTTTTATAGTTGCAGAACACCATAAGAAAATGTTTGAAGTATTACAGGATGTTGTAGATGGTAAGTGTAAGCGACTTATTATCAATATAGCTCCACGCTATTCTAAAACTGAGGTTGTTATAAAATCATTTATCTCATGGGCCTTCGCCTTAAATCCAAAATGTCGATTTTTGCATCTATCTTATTCAGATATACTTGTGAATGATAATTCTGAAACAATCAGAAATATCATGCAAGAAGAGCTTTATAAGACTCTTTTTCCTAACTCAGCTCTTGCATCTGAAAAAGGGTCAGCTAAAAGATGGAAAACTAAAGCAGGCGGAGAGCTTTATGCCGTATCAACCCAAGGCCAAGTAACTGGATTTGGTGCAGGAGCAGTAGACGAAGTACCAGATATTGATAAAATGGACGGAGGCAATGATATATTCACATTCGATGACCATACAAACGAGATGCTTGATATGATAGGAGCTACAACAAACATTTTCCAAGGCGCGATTGTGATTGATGACCCAATTAAGCCAGAAGATGCCGAGTCAGATATTGTTCGCGAGCGCATCAACATGCGATTTGAAAACACAATTCGTAACCGTACTAACTCGCGTAACACTCCAATCATTATAATAATGCAAAGGCTACATGAACATGACCTTTGTGGCTATTTGCAAGAGATAGAGCCAGACGAATGGACTGTTTTATCACTTCCGGTTATACAAGTAGACCCAGAAACTGGAGAAGAACATGCGCTTTGGCCAATGAAGCATACACTTGAAGAACTTTATAAGATGCGTGAGATAAATCCGCTTGTATTCGATACGCAATATATGCAGGACCCGACACCAAAAGAGGGCCTTATGTATGAAGGATTTAGAACTTATAAGATAGAAGAGCTTCCAACAGGCACAAAAGCACTTCAAAAGTGGAATTATACTGATACAGCTGACACTGGAGCTGATGATTTGTGCTCAATTTGCTTTATAAATACACCTGAATACTGCTATATAACTGATATTTTATTCACGGATGCACCTATGGAGGTCACAGAGCCAAAACAGGCCGAAATGTTGACCAAAAATGGCACGGTTGAGGCCTTAATTGAGTCAAATAATGGAGGCCGTGGCTATTCGCGTAATGTAAAGCGCATATTAAGAGTTGATTTGCGTAATTTCAAGTGTGCTATTAAAACATTTACACAGACGGAGAACAAAAAGGCACGTATTTATACAGCTTCTGCTAATGTTCAAAGTGATATTCTATTTCCAGAAGGCTGGGAGAGGAAATGGCCTAAGTTTTATAAAGCTCTTATGTCATATCGTAAAGATAATAAGAAAAGAAACCAGCACGACGATGCTCCAGATTGCTTAACAGGGGTATATGAAATGCATAGTAGAAAAGCTGGAAGGAAGAAAATATCATTGAGAAACTAGTATGGAAAAGATGATAAGCCCGAATGGAGTTAAGGCAAACATGTGTTGTGCAAGCTGTTTATATAATAAATGGCTATATTACATTGGAGCGCCTAAAGTTACAAGATGGTGTGCTAAAAAAGATAAAGCCATAATTAACGGCAGAAATAAGTGTAGCTATTATGTAATGGATGAATTTTTCCAAAAAAGAGGCTATAAGGTGATAAAAGATTAAATTCTCGCATTATTCTCGTAATTTCTAGGCTTTCTAATTATATATGAATGACTAAATTATAAGCCTTGAATAAATATAATGCGAGAATATGAGATAAAAAATACCTCTATAAAAAAATGTTAAAAGCGGTACAACTTATAAAGAAATTTAGTATATTTGCACTGTGGAGAAGTCAATTCGAAGCAAAAATACAGGTAATTCGATGCAAGTTAAGGGTAGCTGCTCGGTAGTATTAACGTTAAAAACATAAATAATATGGGATTAAACTGTGGATGCCCTGCCGGTGCTCATATCGCCGACCTTGAGATTGCTGAATGCAAGGAGAGTATGGGGCAAGTTCAAAAAGTTGCATTCCAGCGCATCTATAAGACAGCTGGAACGAAGAACTCTGTCACTGATCCGACTAAGAAAGCATCATTTTCTACCTTGTTTTCTGCGGCTGATGGTTCTAAAATGACAGTTTCTCCGTATATTCAAGGACCTACTTCTGAGCCTGGTGCAGCTCGTACATTCGGCGGTGGTAACCAGACACTTGGAGGTATTGAGATTACAATCGGCCGTGAGCCGACAACGTTCTCTGCCACTATCTATCAGGAAAGTCAGAAGACAATTGCACAGCTGAAACAGTATATGTGTGAAGAGATTGGTGTTTGGCTGATTGATGAAAATGGTAATATCGGCTGTTTGGTAGATGACCAGGATGATCCTACAAAGTACTATCCTATTCCTATTGGTAAGTTCTTTGTTGGTGACAAGAAGCTTGGTGGTTTTGAAGAGCCGGACAGTAATATCATTGAATGGTCATTCTATCCTAACTGGAGTGATAACTTCTACATCATTAAACGCGAAACATTGGACTTCAATCCTCTTACAGATTGGGTTAATGCTGCTTCCGCTGGAGCTTAAAACTTTCAGTTATGAGAAAGAAAAAAGAACAAACAGTAACGTTAGTTGTGCCTAAGTACAATATGAGGCAGGAGTTTGGCATTCAGCATGCCGAACGCCTGCTTGATATGGGCACAGCTATAAACGGTGGATGGGAATTACCTAAAGATAGCAATTATACTTACGACGAAGAAAATGGCCTTAGAGTTAAATCAGATAAAGCAAATTCTGCAAAAGCCGACTAAACGTCAGACTATTCAGAAAGCTGTAAACATGCAGCGTCGTCTTAGATTTCATACTGAGACGAATGTTGCTGTATCTGATATTAACCAACCTACGACTATATTCCTTGATTGGGTAAGACAGTTGCTTCCGAAGGATAAATTCAACATATTCCTTCATCTGTTCAAATTTCCGTTGCCTACACCTGCTGTAGTTGAGGACGTCTATAGAGAACTCGAAAGGGTTTTCTATAGCCGTAACTCATCAAGCTCATACCAGTTTACAGACTCAGAGCTTGCAGAGGATTGGTCTCAGTATAAAAAGAATAACCTCAATGAGCCAGAGGTGTGGAAGACAACTGGATGGAAGAGAATGCAGGTATCGCCAAATAGTATTTTGGTAGTAGACCTTCCTCAAGTACAAACATCTTTGCGCCCAGAGCCATATTTTTATTGGCTTGAGATTGATGCTGTAATTGATTACCAGACTTTTAGGCTTGATGAAAATCAGTTTGAGTGGCTTATTTTCAAACAGCCGGAACATCGAATAGCCGTATTTGATGATACTTCTATAAGAGTATATCAGCTGAATGAGAAAAATGAAATTCAGTCACTTATTTCAGAGGCAAAGCACGATTTAGGATATTGCCCAGCTCGGTTCTTTTGGTCAACACAACTCAATGAGAAAAATAAAGACCTTAAGAAAAATCCAATTACAAAAGAGCTGTCAAATCTTGATTGGTATTTGTTCTTCTCTATTTCGAAGCAGCATTTAGACTTGTATGCACCTTATCCTATATATAGTGCGTATGAGGCTGATTGTAATTTTGAGAATAATGAGACTGGTGATTACTGCGATGGAGGTTTTCTACGCAATGCAAAAGGCGAGTATAAAATTCTCAATGATGGAACAGTTGAAAAGTGTCCTTGCTGTAGCGAAAAGCGTATAGCTGGTCCAGGTTCATTCTTAGAGGTCCCAATTCCTAATCAGTCAGAGGGAGTCGCTGATATGCGTAACCCGGTTCAAATTACTACTATTGATAAGGACTCACTTGAGTATAATGTAAACGAGTGCGTACGACTCAAAAATGAAATCGTCGTTTCAGTAGTTGGTTCTGGTGGCACTGTAAGTGAAAAAGAAGCAATCAATGAGACTCAGGTAACAGCTAATTTTGAAAGCAAAACATCAGTACTTAATGCCTTAAAGACCAACTTTGAATTGGCACAGAAATTTGTAGAAGATACTGTTTGCAAACTCAGGTATGGAGGTGCTTTCATATCATCTTCTGTAAACTGGGGTACAGAGTTTTACGTTTTCACAGTAACAGAGCTATATTCTAAGTACAAACAAGCAAAGGAGAATGGTGCATCTAACTCAGAACTAGATGCTATATCGCAACAAATTCTTGAAGTTGAGTATCGTAACAATCCTTTGGTACTTCAGAGAATGCTTATCTTAAAGCAATTGGAGCCATATCCACATAAAACGCTGGATGAAGTGTTAAAATTGTATGAAAAAGAGTTATTAAATGGAAATTTGGTAAAGCTTAAAATAAATTTTAGTACTTTAGTCGAAAAATTTGAACGTGAGAACATTAACATAATTGAGTTTGCTTCAAATAAGCCAATGAGAGAAAAAATAGATATTATAAACAAAAAACTTTTGGAATATGTTACAGAAATTGGAACTTCAGCAACTACGGGCACTCAGTCTTGAGGATGTTAAGTCTTATAAGAAAAAGGCCGTAGAGCGTAAAGCAGAACTAGAAGCTGCTAAGGCTAAAGGCGGAAAAGCTTGGACAAGCGACTTACAGGAAGAGCTTGACGAGGTAGTTCTTTTCCTAGTAGATGTTGATGATGTTATCGAAGAAAAATCATCGGCATCGAAAACACAGGCTAAGAGTGATTATACTCCTAAGCCGGGTACTGAGAAGATGGTGCACTTGTCAATTGTGCGCGGTCGTAGGTTTAATCCAATGACCGGTAAAGAAGAGTCACCAGCATATACTCAAATGTTCACATTCGCAGAGTGGCAGCTTTTCAAGAAAACATATAAAGGCCTTGGTTATACCATTATGGCGGCTTTACATGACCCGTATGGAGATGCTGCAGAGTTAGTACAAAAGTAATTAACAATAAAAACAAAGCTATATGTTAACAATTGAGATGCTACGACAGAGTTCAGCTTTAACAGGTCTTACAGATGACCAGCTGAATGCAATTGCTGAGATGTCAAGAAATGATGAGAATACCGTTATAGGTACTAAAATCGGTGCATTGCACGGTCAGTATGACACTGATATTCTTGGCATTACAGGCATTAAAAAGAAAGATGGTGAAAAAAGTTACGACTATGCTAAGCGCGTACTCGGTGAGTACAAAACTAAAGCAGAGTCTGTGAAAACAATTCAAACTCAGCTTACTGCTGCTCAGGCACAGGTTGCAGAGCTCCAGTCTAAACTTGAAAAAGGAGCTGGTGATGAAACTTTGAAGCAACAGCTGAAAGATGCTAAAGCTCAAGTAACTCAGCTTCAAACTCAACTTCAGACAAAGGAAACTGAGTTCAATACCAAAAAGGCAGAGTTTGATAAAACTATTAAGGACACGCATGTAGATTATGCTTTTCAAGCTGCTACAGCAGGTCTTAAGTTTAAGAGTGGTATTACTGAGCCTATCCAGAAAACGCTTTTGAATGCTGCAAAAGCAGAAATTTTGGCTAAAGGTACACCTGATTTTATAGATGATGGTCAGGGAGGTAAAAAGCTTGTTATCCGTGGTGCGGACGGTAACATCCTTAATAACCCTAAAAATAACCTCAATCCGTACACATTGCAAGAACTTGTTATGGAAACTTCTCTTAAAGACGTTATCGATACAGGCCGTCAGCAAAAAGGTGGTGGAACAATTCCTCCAGCAGGTGGAGGCGGAGGTGGTGGAATGCTTGATTTATCAGGTATTAAGAGCCAAGTTGAAGCGGATAAAGCCATTGAGTCATATCTGTTGTCAAATGGCTTAACTCGCGACTCTCAAGAATTTGCTGAGCAGTCAATGCAATTAAGAACTGAAAATAATGTGGCTAACTTGCCATTAAGATAAAATGCACATCCTAAAAGAAGACAATTAAATGCTATGAGGCGTAAAAGGGTAATGCACCATATTAGCATAAGTATTAACATTTAAAAACGTAAAACTATGAGCTTAGTATTAACTCGTATCCAAAACATCCGTGCTAACTCAAATCTTGATAAGTTTGAGTATCGCCCCAGTAGATACGGTGCGCTGAACGCTTTTATGGTGCAGTCCGAAGACCCTACTGGTATTCTTACTGATGAGTTGAAGCAGAAAGCAAGAACTTCTATCGGTAACACGCTGGAAACTCCGGTAATTGACTACGATGCTGATATTACTATCGGTAGTACTCGCACCTTGACAATCGCCGACAGTGAAAACACTTCTAAGATGGTTCAAATCACATTTGCCACTTATGCATGGGGATTTACTATTGCTCCGGCGATGTACATGAACAACGAAATTGGCATTCAGAAGGACTTTGAAACCAAGATGATGAAGTACATCTATGCTTTTGCGAAAAAGCTTGATGAAGCTGCTCTTGCTGCTCTCGCAGCCAACAAAACACAGATTTTGAAAAATCCGCTGCTGTATGACTGGTCTGCTAATGCCATCAATGCAAAGTGGACTGAACGCGAAAACGTATTTGGTGACCTTGAGGTTATGATGGGAGCAAATGACTTCTATGGTCAGTTGCACATTGTAGGTGACCCCGGTGTTGAGTCTATTATGCGTAAACTGCAGCAGCACGGCCTTTACAATGATGTAAATAAGCAGAATGAATTTGGCACAAAGATTGTTCATTTGACGAACAATATTGCAGCTGCTGAAAACAAGTATGCTCAGGGTTATGCTGTAAATGCCGGCTCTCTTGGAATGTTGACCCGCTTCGAGCGTGACTGCTTGCTTGGAACTGTTTCCGGTGACGGCCATGAGTGGGGTATTGCTACTTTGCCTTTGCTGAACATGCCTGTTGGTACATATTTCTACGATTCTGTAGGTGATTACAATACTATTGCAGGAACCGCTACTGCTGATATGACTCGTACTCGTAAAGAGCACTATGGTTTTGCTGTTGATGTGGCCTTCTTGACCGCATATAACAGCGCACCTAGCACTTTGGCAAGTCCTATTCTGGCATTCAACGTATCAAGTGAAGATGCAGTTTATGCTAAGCCTGTGGTCGTTGTCAACTCTGAAGACAATCCGGTTAATACTAAGGAGGCTTCTGCAGGAGTTGGAGGATGATAAACCGATAGCAAATCTTTGAGTTGTTATTAGCTTTGGTAGGAGGCACACTGAGCCACTAGGCGATAGTGGCCTCCTATTTTTCATTAAAAATTAAGAATTATGGTTAGAGCCAACGATATACAAGAAAAACTGTTACACCTTATTGGATGGGAGCAGAATTATGATACATCAGACTTAAAAATATCTGATGCTTTAACCGTGAGTGAAAGTGGCTTATATTTTCAACAAATTCATCCTTTGCTGACTTTGCAGAATATGTCATGTATTGCTCCGGACTTTAAGAATATCACTTTTCCAGAATACAATTCTGAAAAGGAATATAGCAAAGGCAATGTAGTTGATTATCAAGGAACACAATATAAAGCGCTTCAAAAAGCACAAGGAAAACAGCCCGATATTGAGTCTGAGTATTGGGTTGAAACCAATTTATTTTCTGAATGGCTCGAGAGCAAAACAAAAGCAAGCATTCAAAAGGCTATTGCTAGATACTGCAATGAAAAAACGGTAGAAGGGACAAATAAGCCATTATGCGAAAGTCGTACTTTGTTTGATGGAACAGGTAGATTAGTAGATACTGTAAAGAATAAGAAAAACCTAGTTGGCTTTGAAATTGTACCAGTAAGAGCAAAAGGTGTAACCGCAAAGATAAATAAAATATGCCTTCAGTTTACTAAAGCTGGAGAATATACTTTGTATCTTATGCATTCAAGTATGGATGCTCCAGTAAAGATTATAAAGCTTAATAAGATACGAGATAATAGTGCTGAATGGTTTACAGTCAATGACCTCTATTTGCCATATCAAAGTGAAGATAATGATGCAGGAGGAAGTTGGTATTTGTGCTATTTTCAGTCTGAACTTCCAGAGGGAAGTCAAGCTATTAGAAAAAATAAAGACTGGTCAAAAGAGCCTTGTGGTTCATGCTCACGTAGAGAATTACTTGCTTGGATGGCATGGTCTAAGTATCTTGAAATTCATCCATTTTTTGTAAATGAAGAACTTGTAGATGCAGTTAATTTCAATGATGACTTTAACGAAGATTTTGCAAAGTGCCCACTTCATCTATGGGATGTTGAAAACAATCAATATACCTATGATAATAACTACGGATTAAACTTAGAAGTTACTGTAAGCTGTGATATTACAGACTTTATAGTTGAGCAGAGAATGATGTTTCAAGATGTCATAGCTAAGCAGGTAGCCGTAGATATGTTACGTGAATTTGCATACAACTCTAATGTAAGAACAAATAGGCATTCAATCAATGCTTCTCGACTTGATATATTATATGAGGTAGATGGTGACTCTTCTTCTATGAAAAAATCAGGTTTAAGTTATCAGCTAGATATGGCTTTTAAGGCCATTAAACTAAGTACTTCTGGAATTGATAGAGTATGTTTGCCATGCCGAAACAATGGCATTAAATATAGAACTGTATAAGTATGACTGTAAAACGATATAATGCGACACTTCGCAATCTGGAATATAGGCTGCGAAGTTTTAAGGATAGCTTGCCTATGCTATTAGAAGATATTGTGCGTGACAAAGAAGATGTAATAGTATCAGCTATAGCAGATGACCAGTTATATCGTCGTGGTATCAACGGTAGAGGTGAAAAGATAATGGATTATATGCCATATAAGCCTAAAACCATACAAATAAAAAAGAAAAAAGGTCAGCCTACTACAAGGGTCACATTGCGAGACACAGGTGCTTTTCATGAGTCTATGTTTGTAGTATTTGACTCAGAAGGTTTTTATGTGACTGCGAGTGATGAAAAAACACCTGAGCTTATTGAGAAATATGGTGAAGAGATTTTTCGCTTAACGGATAAAAACTTTACCAGAATAGTTCGTTCTCATATAAGAAAAGAATTAGTTAAACGATTAAAACAGGCAATAAGGAAATGAAGGAAAACTCAGTACAAATAAGATTTAAGGAAGACCCTGTATTGCTTGATAAGATATTACAGGATATGCAAAAGTCACTTATGAACAGACTTAAGTGGCTTAATTATGCATTTGGTAGAGCATATAAGCTTGTAGAACATAGGCCAGATGGTAATAAGTTTATATATCCTGCAATGTATAATGGCAATGGAGAATATGTGTCGCTTTTACCAAATGATAACTTTGGCAATTTTTCATGGTTTGATATTTATGACCCACAAAAGATTACTGAAGTAGTTCAATCATTGCCACAATATACTTTCAGCGGGGCCATTATATTCTGGTATGACCTCAGTAGCATTTATGAAGATGAAACTGTTATGCATACAGAAGAAGTAAAAGATGAAATTATGCGGGTATTAACTACTCCAGGTCTTATTACTACAACCGGTAAGCTTGTTATAAATGATATATATGAGCGCTTTGAAAATATATACAAAGGTTATTCAATAGAGAAAATCTATAATAACTATACTTATAAAGGAGAAGGTATACAAGATATTGATAAACAATTCTTCATGTACCCTTATGCAGGAATACGAATTGAATTTACTTTAACAACTAGAGAATTATGTCAACGGTATATTTTATAACTCTTTTGCAGGCTTTGATATACATATCTTTAGCCTCGGCTTTTATTATATTACTGATTGGAAAAATAGGTATAAGAGACGGCATTATCGCCAGAGCACCAAAGCTTATTTCTCAATTATTCGATTGTGATTTTTGTCTAAGTTTTTGGACGTCGCTCATTCTCGCTATCATTCTCGCTATTTTCTTTGGAGAAATGAGTATTATATTTATTCCTATAATATCAACCCCTATAACGCGAATTTTAATATGAAAGACCTACTAATAAATAAAAAAGTTATAAGAGTTTATGATAGCATAGATGAAATGCCTATAGTAAACTTTCAAAAATATAACAAGTATTTGCTTATAGACTCAGGAATTGGCTCAGATGCAGATGATATTGATGCTCATATAGTTAAAATTGCAAAGTACATAAAATCAAGTAATAATAAAAAGGCTTTGCAAGAGTTGCAAAATATGAGGCAAAATATATACATGGTAAATAGCGAAATATCGCCAAAATATTTGGCTTTTGCGGCTCTCATATATAGTATAGATGGCAAAAAAGTAGATGATTTGTCGGATGATGGTCTTAAAAAACTGCTTAGTAGCATTAAAGAGGTTAAGCATTCGGTTGTCATAGATTTTCTTTTGTGGCTTAAAAAAAAAGTCACATCTGAATTAGAGACCTACTTTCCAGGAGATTTTGTAAATCCTAAGGAAAAAGAAGCTTATGACAAATTAAAAAATAGAACTCTTTTAGTTCTAGACAGCATAATAAATAATGCTGATAACTCAGAGCAGATTGATATTATAGACATGATGCTATTGAGTATGCATACTCCTAAAGCATTCATAGGAAGTGAGTCTGTAGAAGTTAAATATGATAAGCAATTTGAAAGCACGTGTCTGCTGATAGCTCAAAAAACAAATATGGATGCTAAAAAGATGACAGTGCTCCAATTCTATAATGCTATAGAAAATATTAAGCAACAAGCAGAAGCTGAAGCAAAGAGTTTAAAACGTAATAAAAGAAGATAAGTTATGGCTGAAGAAGATAAAATCAAATACAGCGACATAATCGAGCCTGATGACTCCATTGAAAAGCTTGTTAAGCAATTAGGAGAACTCAATCAGCAGTACGAGGTTATGGTAAATGCTATTAGAGCAGGTGCCGATAAGATAGTGCATGCTCTTAAATCTGCTAGTGGAGCAACAAAGGAAGGTCGCAAAGATATAGATGATGCTACAGCAGCTGCTTCAAGACTTGATAAAGCATATAAAGAGCTTCAATTCGCTATATCAGATACTGGTAAACAAGTTGCTTGGCTTAAAGCTCAAACGTCAGACCAAAATAAAATGTCAGTTGAGCAACAGCGCTATATGAAAATGGCAATTTCTTCTTATGATAGATTGAAATCTGACCTTAAGCAAACAGTTGACCTGTATAAGTCATTAACAGCTGCTGAAAGAGCTGATAGCCAAATGGGCCAACAGCTTCTTAATGACATCATAAACCTTAAAAACCAAATTAAGGCTTTAGATGACCAAATGAAGCCACATATACAGACTGTTAGCGAAGTAGAAAAAGCAGAACAGAAGTTAGCGTATTTGCAATCAGAAGAAGGCAAAAGGTTAATTGAATTGAAAGCTAAAATAGCTGAATTAACCAGTGCAAGAAAGCAACAAAAAGCTACAACAGACCCTCTTGTTCAAGCACAAGAAAAACTTGCTTATGCACAATCTGATGAAAACAAGCAATTGAAATTATATTCAACTCAGATAAAAGAAGCTAATCAGATTGCTCAGCTTCAAGTTCAAATAGCTAATTCTGCTGAGGGCTCTTATAACAGGTTATCAGCTCAATATGCTTTAAATAAGATAAGACTTAACCAAATGTCTGGCGCAGAAAGAGAAGCCGCAGACTCTGGTAAGAAGCTTGAAGCAGAAACAAATGCTATTTATCAGCAGATGATAAAGCTGCAAGAAGCAACAGGAAATTATAGATTATCAGTCGGCCATTATCAAAAAACTTGGGATGGTTTAGGCATTTCTATATCCCAGGTAGTTCGAGAACTTCCTGCGGCTGCTGTTTCTCTTAATACTTTCTTTTTAGGTATTTCAAATAATATACCTATGGTAGTCGATGAAATCAATCGATTAAGAAAGCAAAATGAATTGTTAAGAGCAGAAGGAAAGGCTACTGTAAATGTAACAAAGTCAATTGTAAAAGCTCTTTTCAGTTGGAATACAGCGTTAGTAGTTTTACTTACTGTATTTTCTATGTTTGGTGGAGAAATTATATCTTGGATTGGTAGCTTGTTTAAAGGTAAAGCAGCTGTAATTTCTATGAATGATGCTTTAGATAACATAGCTGAAGAGTTAAAGGAAACAAACGGCGGATATGGTGATAACATAGTATCTATAAAGCAATTACAACAAGAATGGAAAGGACTTAAAACAACAGCAGAAAAAAATCAGTGGATAAAAGATAATAAGTCAGAATTTGATAAGCTAGGAATAGCTGTTAACGATGTAACTGATGCCGAAAATATCTTTATAAATAACACTGAAGCTGTAATAAATGCTCTTAAATTAAGAGCTAAAGCTGCAGCGGCACAAGAACTTGCTTCTAAGAAATATGAAGAAGCATTGATAGCCAGAAATAAAGCAGAGACAGAAGCTGCGCAAGGTCCGTCTTTCTGGGACAAGGCCAAGAATGCATTTGTACAATCTTCATTAAGAGGAAGTGTAGATGGCAATAACGTAGTACAAGCAAATGTAAATTTAGCTAATCAACTATCTGCAGAGGACTTTAAAAAGCAACGAATTAAAGACCTCAATGATGAAGCTAATGCAGCTGAGAAAACAGGAGATGCTTATTTCGATTTAGCAGCTGGTTATGAAAAAGCTGCGAAAGCAGAATTAAAAGCAGCAGGAATAGATGAACCTCATAAAACCACAAAAACTCGTAAAAGAGAGCCGCGTGACCTCACAGATACTATAAATCGTAATGCTATCAATCTTGAAAAGCAATATGAAGAAAGTATCACTGAACTACAAAATGATGAATATGCTAAAAGGCGTAAAGCTGCTGTAGACCAAGTACAAGACGCGAATAATAAGCTTCGCGAAATGTATCGCAAAAACGAAGAATATGTAAAAAATGTAGAAGGCAAATATAAACAACTTACAGAAAGCCAAAAGAAGCAAATAGAGCAACAACAGAAGTGGATAACTGACACGGTTGCTAATAACTTGAAGCTTTTGGCACTTCAATTGCAACAGATTGAAAAAGAACAGCAAGTAAGTGCTCTTAAGATAAGAAGAGAAACTGTAAATGCCGTTGATACTGGACAAGCTGTTAGTGCGGCTGAACAAAACCAACCTCTTGTAACAACACAAGTTTCCGTTTCTCAAGATACATCAGGCATAGAACAATCTTTGGCTCAGGAACGCAAATTAGTCGAAGAAAATCTTGAATTGGAGTATGCTTTAGTTCTTGAAACAAATGAAAAATTAAGAAATGCTGGAGACAAATACGCACGCTCTGAAGAAGAAATTCTTATAGAATTGAATAAGAAAAAGCTTGAAATATGGGCTCAATACGACCAGCAAATACTTGACATAAGAAAACAGAATGTAGAAGACCAATTAGCATTAGTGAAAAAAGGCTCCGATGAAGAGCTTAAACTTCTTCTTGAGCAAAATGAAATTGCTCGTCAAGCAGCATTAGCTGCAAATGTAGCAAAACCTGCTGCTGAACAAGTAAGCACATCTACTATTAATGCTAAATTTGATAAATCTGCAACTCAGATTAAAGGTTCATTTGAATTGACAGGCTTTGATGAGCAACAGGCTTTAGATGAAGCTATATTCAATGAAGTTAAACGAAGTGAAACAGAAATAACTCGGTTTAAGCTTGAGCAAGAAAAAGCCAGATGGCAAGAACAGATAAGACTTGCTGAGTCTGGTGGACTTGATTGGAGTCAAGCTCAAATAGATGCTGCTAAATCTACCGTAAAAGGAATAGACCGTGAATTATCTGAGCTTGATAACTTCATAATGAATATTGGCAAAAAAGGTTTAGGAGGTACTTTACTTGAAAAGCTTGGCTTCGACGATGACCAGATAGATGCTCTTGGAGATGCAGTTAATATAGTAATTGAACAACTTCAGTCTATAATGGATGCCGAAGTTCAATTAGCAGAACAAGCTGTAGAAGCTGCAGAAAAAAGAGTAGAAGCTGCACAGAGTGCTTACGATGCAGAAGTAGAAGCAAGAAATAATGGATATGCTAACAATGTAGCAACAGCTAAAAAAGAACTTGAACAAGAAAAGAAAAACCAGCAAGAAAAACAGAAAATGCTTGCTGCTGCCCAAAAGCGTCAAGAAAATCTTAATACTGTAATTCAAGCATCTTCACTTATTACTGCTTCTGCTAATTTATGGAGCTCATTCTCTTCAATACCTATCGTCGGCCCAGCCCTTGCATTGGCTGCTATTGCTACGATGTGGACCTCATTTGCTGTTGCGAAAGTTAAAGCTAAGCAGGTAACCGCAAGTCAATCAGAAGAATATGGTGAAGGTGGTCTTGAGTTCTTGGAAGGAGGTTCTCATGCATCAGGTAATGACATCGATTTGGGTGTAGAGAATAAAAAGAAGCGTCGTATGAAAGCTGAAGGTGGTGAGGCTCTTGCTATCATTAATAAGCAAAGAACAAGAAAATATCGTAAGATACTACCAGATGTAATAGATAGCTTCAACAAAGGAACATTCGAAGATAAGTATTTAAATGCATTTGGTAATTCTGATAAGCTAAATATTTCTCTTAATTCTAATAATAATATGGACCTCTCTAAAATTGAGGATGACGTACGAAGCATTAGAAAGCAGAATGAAACAAGGTATTATACTATGCCAGATGGAACTGTTATAATGCAACATAGAAATGTTAAACGCATAATTAAAAACTAAAAGATATGATACCTCCGAAATATAAATTCTATATATCAAAGAATAACGGTGATAAAGTAGAAGTAAGACCTCATTACAAAGAGCTTAATAAGAAATACGCAAAAGAAAGTGGTCAAGAATTTTTCCGCATTTCGTTAGATGGAAAAATAAACTTATTTGGTAGTGATTATGAAATAATAAACCAATCAAGCATAGAAGACCAACTTATTTTTATAGTAGATAAATATAATAATACTTCCAAAAAATGGGTTGAATATTACAGAGGCGAATTTAGTAAGACTGATTGTAAATTTGACCATGATAAGAAGAAATGTGAACTTAAAACTACAGCTGTAGATGGATATACTGAGGTTATGAACAAGTATGAAAATACTTATGACCTTATAAAGCTTGCTCCTGAAATATCTAAAATAAACCTGCATAAACGCTCACTCATGCAAGTTTATGTCCGTGGTGCCAATTCTATAACTAATTTCTTCGGTGGTACCTATTGGGAAGATGATGTGAATGAAAGTATAGATGACAATGCTGCGCTTATAAATAACTTCTATTTTTCCTATATAAAATCTGGTAATGAATTTTACATAGAAAATTCTAACAAAGCAGGTGTTAATGGCGTATATGCCGGAACTAATGGTTATTATAGCAACTGGAATGGCTATACTTGCTATTTAGAGAAAAATCCTGATGCTCAACCACCATTTACAGATGTAAGCTACTTTATTATGATAAAAAGAAATTCAGATAATAAAGTACTATATAAATCTGAAACAGCTGTTAATATCGATGATGAAACGCTGTTTTCAGAAGACCGAGATTACACTAATGATAAACACTTAAGATATACCTCTAAACTAATAGATGTGGAAAATGCTAAAAACTCATGTACTATAAGTAATTTGTTTACATATAGAATATATAGGCGCTTACTTTGTGATGTAGATACTGTAGAAGACTCAGAAGGTGTTAAAAATACCTATAATTTACCATCAGATGATTTTGTCACTGATAATAGAAACTATAAAAAATGTATTGGCTTAAAAGGAGGTTTATTCTTTTGTACTTCTAGAGCAGTAGATGAGCCAACAAAATATGGTCTAAATGATTACGGACAGTATTTTACTAACCAGTTTATTCCTAGTAGTACAGGTTTAGGAAGACCTTTACCTATTAGCAAAAATTCATGGGCGAATGCATCTTTGTGGTATGTATATGACAGCTTTTATGAATACTGGGAAGAAAAGTTAAGAAAGCAATATACATTAAAGGACAGTTACTCCATAGGCGCAGCCATAAAGGCTATTCTCAAGAAAATAGACCCTACATTATCACATGAGCCAACTGCAGAATATAGCCAATTTTTATATGGCACAACTAATCCACTAGGATTAGCAAGATTTTATGTGTATATTACACAAAAAACCAATATATTAAAAGGTGATTATGACCAGCCTGCTCAGAAAGCTGAAACTTCACTCGAAGAGCTTATGAAAATGCTGCGCGACTGTTTTAGATGCTATTGGTATATAGAAGATAATAAATTTAAAATTGAGCACATATATTTCTTCATGAATGGCGGTAGTTATTCTGGCAAATCAAATTATCAGCTTGATTTTACAAAGCTCACAGACCAGTTTAATAAAAAACTATCGTCTTATTTTCAATCTGAAATAGAATATGATAAGTCAGACTTAAATCAGCGATACGAATTTGCCTGGATGGATGACGTAACAGACTTGTTTGGCGGTAATACTATTGATGTTAAATCTAACTATATTCAAAAAGATAAAACAGAAGAAATAAATATAGGTCAGTTTTCATCTGATGTAGACTATATGCTATTCAATCCTTCAAATTTTTCTGAAGATGGTTTTGCTCTATTATGCCCAGTTAAAAATGGTTCTACTCTCGAATTGCCAATAATAACAGTAAATGGCCTTGTCGATGAAAACAAAGACATTTATACTGCTGTAGCTCAGAATTGGTATGCCTCATGGATATATTTGCAGAATTTTTATTTATGGGATATGCCAGCCTATAGCATAGAGTCTAATGTGCTTAATTATTTATATGCGAGGGACATAAAAAAATGTATGAAACATACTATAGAATTTCCTACAGAAGAAGACCTAGACGAACTAGAACTTATTAAAACATCATTCGGAAACGGCAAAATAGATGAAATATCTATAAGCTTAGATACTAGAATTGCTAAAGTAAATTTGCTTTACAAGCCGGAGTGATGCTTATGTTAAATACGTTAGAAAATTTTTATATATTATTTATAATCACTAAATTCACAGCATGAAGTTAGTAAATAATAACATATCACCATTGCCATTTTACGATAATCTTGCTCTGCAAAATCATCGTAAAGATTATGCTTTTGGCCAGGTTTATCCGCTAATAACCTATAAGAATATGTTATTGCCTTTTCAAGTAGTTTTAGCTAGCGGCACATCTGTGAATTGGGTTAGACTATATAATTCCAGCACAGGAAAATATACTGATATAACGACTAGTATAAAAGAAAATGGTTTACAGATTAAGTCATTTACTGGATTTAAACTATTGAAATATCCTGGCACTCTTCCTATTATAGGAATTGTGCATGAAGGCCAATACTATTTGGCAATATCTATATCTGGTTTAGGAACTATATATTCTGATATTTTTACAGTATGCAATAAGGTAGACGATTATCTGCTTCTTGAGTATTACAACTCATATAACTTTGAGCTTAAAAATGGTATAGTAGATTTTTCTGACAATTTCAAATTTAGGTGCTACTTGAATACACAAATCGGTAAACCTGAATATGACTTTGAGGAAGAAGCTACTGAGCGGATGGGCTATACATTTATTGAGAGCCAAATAAGCAAAAAGATTTATAAGTTTACATTTGTAGCTCCTGAATATCTATGTGATGCTCTTAGGATTGTAAGGCTATGTGAAAGCAAACAAATTACAAGTAAACTGCAGACTTACGATTTGACAACATTTAGTATGGAGCCTGAATGGGAAGACCAAGGAGATTTAGCTGCAGTAGAATGCGAATTTGAAACTGATACAGTGATTGCTAATATTGGTGGATATGTTCCTAGTTTATCTGGAGGAGATTTTAACATTGACTTTAACAACGATTTTAAAACAGAATAATATATATGGCAAATTGGAGTACTTTAAAAGCGGCAATAGCTAATATAATAAAAACCAACGGGAATAAAGAAATAACTGGACAACTTCTTCAGAATGCACTTAACAATATAGTAAGTTCTGTAGGAGAAAATTCTACATTCGCTGGAATTGCTATTCCTGCTACTAATCCTGGTGTGCCGGATGGTAACGTATTTTATTTGGCTACAGAAGCCGGGATTTATTCTAATTTTAACGGTATAGAGATAACGGATGGAGAAGCAGTTATTTTAGAATGGCGTGGAAGTTGGTTAAAGAAAACATCCGGTTTTTCAACGCAGAAGAAATTTAATGAATTGTCCCTAAGAAACAACTTTTTTTCTGACATTCCTACAGAAGGAAATCTTATAGACCCAAACAAGATTATTAAAGGTTATTATTTTG
>JFBN01307387.1_pt1 | contig 49517 bp, 42 predicted proteins | sample 768741 | NCBI WGS metagenome assembly JFBN01 (sample SAMN01983846, study PRJNA193217) | chicken gut metagenome | biome: terrestrial biome; isolation source: ceca of Broiler chicken | host: Gallus gallus | place: United Kingdom: England | collected 2010-09-07
AAAAAAAGCCGTATCGGCGGCGGATATCGGCGTTATACTAGCGAGTACGGTAGTTATCGCCGCAATTTTTACAGTGCTGTATTACGGCATGAAAGGTTTTATTGGTGGCGGAGATGTAAAGCTGATTTTTGTCCTGAGCGTTTGGCTTGGCTATCCGCAAATTGTCGTGGCGCTGTATCTGGCTTTCATTGCGGGCGGAGTATTTGCCGCCGGTTATTTGCTGTTTAAACGTCAAAGAACAGTCAATAAAATCGCCTTTGCGCCGTTTTTGACGGCCGGTGCGTTTATCAGCTTTTTGGTATGTGATGCGGTGCTGAATTTTTGGCAGATGATAATATGATATGGTATGCAGAGCTTTTACTGGCGATATACGTTTTAATTTTATTCTGCGGCTGTGCATATTTTCGGGATTTATCGTCCGTGCAGTATCAAGTGGACGCCGAAGCCGTGCGCCTTGCCGGCTGTCTGATGCAGGTGCAGGAACGGTCAAGAAATTATCATTATCTACAAAACAGTGATTTTCACCCGTTCTGTGAGATTTATAAGGATAAATATATTGTGCATAATGAACAGGGAGAAAACAGCGAAATTCACTATCTGCAAAATGATGTGCGGATAAATTTTTTTGACACGGCAAATTTTTACACATTCCGGCAAACTTCACTGTACGGCGGCTTGCCGAACAAAACGCTTAAGGTGTATAAAGGAAGCGTCGCCAAATATATAATCATCAACCGCGTGGGGCGGATACGAATTTCCAAGTATTATGAGGAGCCGTCATGACCATTATGAAAAGTTTAAAATCAGAAAGCGGCTTTATTGCCGTGGATATGCTCATTGTCGCAGCTGTGCTCATGGCGGCTGTTGCTTTGTGGTCGTCGGCGGAAAGACTGCTTGCTGCTCAGCAGCAGAATTTCTGCCGGACGGCTGCCGTTTTTCTGGCGCAGGGAGAACTGAACGAATTGGAATATGCCGTAGAAAATAATTTATTTGCGGATTTGACCGATGAGCAGATGAACTATAATAATCAGGATTTTACGGTGCAGAAAAAGATAACGGAAAAAGAAACAGAGTATTTATTGAGTGTAAAGGTTCTATGGCATTATGAAGACAGTTTGCAGACACAAGAACAGGAAAGGATTATTTTTAAACGATGAGCGGGGCTTTTTCGGCACCGCATTGATAATAATGGCATCGGCATGTTCACTGATGCTAGCTGTTCTCGTATTGGCGCACGGTATTATGAATTTCTTCGTCGATTACGTGGATACATGGATGCTGCAAAATGAAACGCGCCGCATTTTTGAGGATATGGTGACGGAGATAGAGTATGCCGATGAAGTGGAATACAATGAAAAATCGTCAACGAAGAAAGAACTGATAATCGCGACGCGCCGAAGGTCTGCGGCAACACCGAATGAAATGAAAAAATATCTGTCATTTCTGCGGGAAGGGCCGACAATGTACCGCAATGAACTGTCGAAGCTGAAGGAAAATTTGTATACGGTACGTTCCACTCAGCCTTTAAACAGTGAAAATTATTTCGGTACGAACAAAATGAACTTTACGTTTAAAAAGCTGCAGGAAAATTTATTTGAACTGGAATTTACGGGCTATTCGTATACGACGGACAAGACAATTACACTGCATACTGTCATATTGAACCGCTCAGCAGGTGAACCGGATGATACATGACGAAAAAGGAATGCTCGGCATAAGCGGCTTAATTGTCTTATGCGTCCTCAGTATGCTTATTTTTTATCTGCACGATTTGTACCGGCAGGAGGAAATGACAACGGCCGTGTTGCAGAAAAGCGCGGCGGCGCGCAATTTAACTGTAAGCGAAGCTTCGAAATTAATAGCGTTATACGAACAGGATGAAACTTTATGGCTGAACGACAGCAATGTCGCCGAGGATAAGTACGAATTGGCAGACGGTATAATGGTCGATATGCGGCAGGAGAAAACAAATCAGTTCGGCAATGCGGTGATTAATGCGTATCTGGTGCATTATCAAGGCGATATGTATATCTTGATAGTGGAAAGTACGATTGAGAATATTACCAATCAGGTCTGCATTTATTTGACGAGGAAAGATGATGAAATTATTGTTGAACGCTGGGAACGTTAAAGGAAAAATCATTTCCGGCTTAAAAAACGTATTCAGGAAAAACTGCCGTCATTTTATACTGCTGCTGGCAGGAAAAAATGATTTGTATCTGGCGGAGATAATATGTATAAAAGAGCAAAAAATGTATAAGGTGATGGCAAGTGTGCATGAGAAAAAACGTTTGGATGACGAATTTTTTTATCAGGAAGCTTTGTATCACTTCTGCCGCGACAGAAATCTGTCGAAACTGCCCGTGTTTATTTCTTTAGATAAAGAAATGGTAGTGATAAAGCAGTTTGATTTTCCGAAAATGCCGCTTAATGATGTAAAAAAAGCCGTAGCTTGGGAGTTGAATGACTGGCAAAAGGAATACAGTTATAATTATCGGTTAGAAATGGACGGCGAATTTTGCCATATACGGGCTGCTTTAGTTGCTAAAAAATATTTAAATGACTGGCGGCAAATAATCAACGAGCAGAATTTGGAAACGGCGGAATTTTTCGTGACAGATGAATTAAGTGCGGCAGCCAAAGACTTTATCATGGATATTGCTGATGAAGAGATATTGACGGACGAAGCGGAGCGGATAAGACTGAAACGGGTTTTGTACTGCATATCGGCTCGGCAGGAGATTGTGCTGGGCGATTGGCAGCTGACGCATTTGAACTGGCGCAATATCAATATTTTATTATTGGTGAGCTTGATTATATGCAGCAGTTTTACAGCAGGTTTTTATCTGTACGATTATTGTCAGACAAAAGAACAGCAGCAGATTTTGAGTGAACAGCTGGATTTAAAGCATGCTGATAAAATATGGATGGAAGAGCTCAAAGAGCAGGAAAACACGATAAAAAATAAACAGGAAAAATTAAAGCAGGTATATAAAAATGACGCTTTACTGTATCCGCTGCTGGTTAACCTGAGCACGCGAAATACGGACGGCGTGAAACTGGTAAGTGTCAGCGTCAAGGAAAAACACGCTCAGCTGAAGGGAAAAGCGGTAAGTTACGAGGCGTTGAGTGATTATAAAGCACGTCTTGCGGAAATAAAATTTATCCGCAACGTAAAAGTCGATAATACGAAATTGAATGAAGCGGATAATCTGATTGATTTCAATATTTACTTTGATGAGGTACGGGAAAATGAATAAGCGTGATTATAAATATATGATTATGACAGCGGGATTGACAGCAGCATGGATAATACTGCTGTTTTTTTGTGTGTACAGACCGCTCACAGCCGGTATTGCCGAGCTGAACGGACAGATACAGCAGGACAGCGGCGAGCTGGCGGAGATAAATAATTTTGCATTGATACATAATAATGATTTAACGGCTTATGAAAAACAGCTTGATATCAATTTAGCCGTTCTGAAACAGAAAATTCCGTCCGGCGCGGCGACCGATGAAGCACTGCAGCAAATCAGCCGGGCAGCGCAAACGGCAAATGTAGTGATAACCTCGCTGAAAATACAGCCGGAGAAAAAACATGCGGATATCTCGTCGCAGGATATCGACGTATCGCTGAAAGGCGATTATTTTTCCTTATTATCATTTCTGCGCAGTGTAAATCTGTTTTCGCGCACGGTAATTGTCGAGCAGGGAACAATGAATGCGGAAAACGACACTTTGACATGCAATTTGACTTTACAAATCTATACAGATAATTATAATAAATAGATACAAGGATTTTTGTCCGTGCGCGTAGAATAATAACAGGTAACTTTAACTTTGTGGATAGGGGAATTTCGGTATGCTGATACAGATAGAGGGTCTTATAAAAACCATAGGTATATTGGATATCATTGATATTTTAATAGTAGCTTTTATTTTATACCGCGTATATAAAATGGTGGAAAATACCAGAGCGATAACACTTACAAAGGGGCTGCTGGTTTTATTGGCATTGACCATAGTAACAAGCTGGCTGGAGCTGCATGCGATAAACTGGCTGCTGCAGAAAGTCGTTACCTTATTATTCGTAGCGCTGCCGATTGTGTTTCAACCGGAACTGCGCAGAGCGTTGGAGCATATCGGTGAAGGAAGATTTTTCAAGCGTTCCGTGCTTTTGAACTATGAAGAAGCGTGTTCGCTCGTATCAGAGCTGACGACGGCCGTTATGAAGATGTCGTCGACGAAGACGGGAGCGTTAATCGTATTGGAGCGCAACATCGGGCTTAATGATATCTGCGCCAGCGGCATTCATATCGACGGTATAGTAAGTGCGGAGTTTCTGCTCAACGTGTTTATTCCGAATACGCCGCTGCATGACGGAGCGGCTGTTATCCGCGGCAACCGTCTTGTAGCTGCCGGCTGTCTTTTGCCGCTCACCGACAACAGGTCGCTCAGTACGGAGCTCGGTACGCGCCACCGCGCCGCCATCGGTCTTTCGGAGCAGTGCGATGCCGTAATCGTTATCGTCAGCGAAGAAACGGGAACCGTCTCCGTGGCGGAAGCGGGACGTATTTTCCGTCATCTGGATGCGCAGCAGCTGGAACAGTATTTGATGCCAATCTTTTCACCGCGCAAAACAACGTTGCAGGATGTTGTCCTGAAATGGAGGCAGAGAAAATGATAAGCTTTTTTAGAAAAAATCTTCCTGAAAAATGTTTGGCTTTGGTCGTGGCGATTGGCTGCTGGATTTTCGTTATGAATGACCAGAACCCGCAGATAGAAAACACGTATACGGTGCCAATCAGTATCACGAACGCGCCGGAAGGGTATCAGATTTCCAAAGATGTCGAAAATGTAAAGATGAGAGTGCGCGCGCCGCGTTCACTGTTTTCGAACATAGACGAAACGAATTTCAAGGCATATGTTGATTTGAACGGCGTGGACAGCGGTATGCAGGAGCTGCAGATACAGACGGTTCTGCCGAGCGGTTTTGAGCTTGTATCTTTAGGACCGACGAAAATAACGCTGAATGTCGATAAAATCGAACAGAAACAGGTGCCTGTCCGTCTGAACCTGTCCGGTATTCCGGGCGACGGCAAAGTCGTTGCCAGTGTGGACCAGTCATTGCAGGATATAACGGTTGAAGGCCCTGTGAGCATTTTAAATCAGGTTACGGCAGCCGTCGGCTATATCGGTGTCAACGGCAATACGGAAAACTTCAGTGTTACAGTGCCGCTCATAGCCGTCAATGATAAGGACAAGGAAATCGAAGGCATACATCTGCTGCCGAAGACAGTTGATGTTTCAATTATTCTGGCACGCGGTCTGAATACGAAAGTCATTGATATAAAACCTACGCTCATGTCCGATTTGCCGAATGATTATATTTTAAAATCGGTGCGGGTTGAACCGGAAAAAATCGAAGTGAGCGGCAATATTGATATTATCGGCAATATGACGTATCTGTCGACTGAAAATATTTCGCTGGCGGAAATGTCGGCGCCGACGAAAAAGACGGTGAAACTTGTTATTCCGGACGGCGTAACGGCTTCCGTGCAGGAGGCTGTCGTTACGGTGGAAATCACGAAAAAAGACAGCAATGCGGCAAAAACGGAACACGAAGCCGATAAAACATGAATGAATTAACTGATAGAGGAATGTTAAATGATAAGAATAAAAAATTTTAATGTACCGTTTAATGATGTATCCCCTATTGATGTTCTGGCGGCTAAACGCTTAAAATTACCACCTCAGGCAATTTCTGAGGTGGTAATTGTGCGTAAAGGCATTGATGCCAGACGGTATAAGGGTGCACCGATAAATTACGTCTATATTCTGGACGTAAAAGTGAATATCGCCGAAAAAAAGGTACTAGCTAAATTAAAGCATGATAAAAACGTGGAGCTTGTGCAGATAAAAAAAGCGGAAAAAATAAAACCCGTAAAAGTGAATAGGCACAGACCGATTGTCGTCGGCTTCGGACCGGCGGGAATGTTCTGTGCTCTGACGCTGGCGCAAAACGGCTATAGCCCGCTTATATTTGAGCGCGGCTGCGATGTGGACACGCGCCATCGCGATATAGAAAATTTCTGGCAGGGCGGCGCGTTGAAGGAAAATTCCAATGTACAGTTCGGCGAAGGCGGAGCCGGTACTTTTTCCGACGGAAAATTGACAACGCGCATAAACGATAGTAAAATCAGCGATGTGCTTTGCGCCTTTGTCGAAGCGGGAGCACCGCCGGAGATAAAATATCTGCATAAGCCGCATATCGGCACGGATATTCTGCGCACCGTAGTGAAAAATATCCGCAAAAAAATAATTTCGCTCGGCGGAGAAATTCATTTTAATTCGCTCGTAACGGACGTAATTATAAAAAACAATAAAATAGCAGGCATAGAGATAAATCACGCCGACAAATATGATTGCTCGGAAGTGTTTTTCGGCATAGGGCACAGCGCCCGGGATACGTATAAAATGCTGTTTGACAAAGGGCTGTCCATGCAGGCAAAGCCGTTTGCCGTCGGTGTGCGTATCGAACACCCGCAGTCGCTCATTGACGAAGCGCAGTACGGCACAGATGCGGGCAATCCGCTATTGCCGGTTGCCGATTATGCGCTGACTTACAATAACAAGCAGAAAGGACGCAGCGTATATTCCTTCTGCATGTGTCCGGGCGGACAGGTCGTAGCGGCGGCTTCAGAAACCGGCCGTGTCGTTGTCAACGGCATGAGCAATTACCAACGTGACTCCGGCACAGCCAACAGCGCTCTGCTTGTAAATGTAACGCCGGATGATTTCGGCCATAATGTGCTGGACGGCATCGCCTTTCAGCGCCGTTACGAAGAATTGGCATTTATCTGCGGCGGCAGAAATTATCATGCGCCGGTGCAGACCGTCGGCGATTTTCTGCAAAATAAAACGGGTTCTGATAATTTTCTGACGGAACCGACATACAGACCGGGTATTACGCTTTGCAATCTGCATGACTGTCTGCCCGATTTTACGGCGCAGATGCTGGCAGAAGCACTGCCGTATTTCGACGGAAAAATTCACGGTTTTGCCGATGAAAGAGCCGTCATGACCGGCGTGGAAATGCGTTCATCCGCTCCGTGCCGCATTGTACGCAACCGTGATAGTTACATGTCTGTCAATGTAGCCGGTTTTTATCCAATCGGTGAAGGTGCAGGCTATGCCGGCGGAATAATGAGCGCTGCCGTAGACGGCGTGAACGCCGCTTATGCGTATTTAACGGAAGAAAATTAATTAAAAGAAAAGGAAATACAATAAATGAGAGAATTTACGAAAATAAAAATCACGCCGAAAGGCGAGCGCGCCGCACGTCACGGCCATCCGTGGGTATTCAGCGACGAGATAACCGATGTGGACGGGAAATATACAAACGGCGATTTAGTCGATGTTTACAGCAGTAAGGATAAATATCTGGGGACAGGTTTTATCAATGATAATTCCAAAATCCGCGTGCGCATCATTTCGACAAATGCCAATGATAAATTTGATGAAGCCTTCTGGCAGCGCAGAGTGCAGTACGCGCTCAATTACCGCCGTCAGGTTATGGGTGAAGATTTTAACTGCTGCCGTCTGATTTTCGGTGAAGCGGACAATTTCCCGGGACTTACAGTGGACAAATTTGAAGACGTACTGGTGGCACAGGTTTTGTCACTCGGTATCGAGCTGCGCAAAGATGTTATCTTCACGAAAATAATTGAAATCATGCGCAGCTACGGTGAAGAAATCAACTGTCTATATGAACGCAACGACGTTAAAATCCGCAAACTGGAAGGCATGGAAGAATACAAGGGATTTTATAAAAATCCGTTGCTTGATGAAGCGAAAGAACATACGACGCTTGTAATTACGGAAAACGGCATAAAATACAATGTGGATGTGGAAAACGGACAGAAAACCGGCTTTTTCCTCGACCAGAAATACAACCGCCGCGCCGTAGCTCATCTGGCAAAAGGCAGAAAAGTGCTGGACTGCTTTACGCATACGGGAGCCTTCGCCTTAAACGCCGCTCGCGGCGGAGCACAGAGCGTCACAGCCGTGGATATTTCGCAGGAAGCTGTGGATATGACGACGAAAAATATCGAGATGAACGGTTTGACAAATGTCACGGCGATAAAAGCCGACGTGTTTAATCTGCTTACAAAACTGATTGAAGAAAAAAATAAAGATTACGATTTTATTATTCTGGACCCGCCGGCATTTACGAAATCACATGCTACGGTAACGAATGCGTACCGCGGCTATAAGGATATAAACCTGCGCGCGATGAAACTTCTGCCGCGCGGCGGCTATCTGGCGACCTGCTCATGTTCGCATTTCATGAAAGAGGACTTATTCCTGAAAATGCTGAATGAGGCAGCTTCCGATGCAAAAGTGACGCTGCGCCAGATTGAAGCGCGCCAGCAGTCGCCGGACCATCCGATTGTATTCGGCATACCGGAAACATATTATCTAAAATTTTACCTGTTCCAGATTGTGTAATTCTAAAACATAAAAAACAAACCTTATTAAATTGCATAGTTTATGGTTCTATAATAAATGTTGAAGCGAGAAAATTTTCTCTTACCCCAACATTTATTATAGAACCCTTATTTTTTATAACCGAATTGCATAGTTTAAATAAAATGCGGTAATAATATTTCAGTAATTTACAATTTTTTTGAAAATTTTCAGGAGATTGGCAGGATTTAAATTTTTTTTCAAGAATTTATAATGTATCAAATTTCAGAAGGGTGGCATAGATATGGATGCACCAAATCCTATTTTAATTACAGTAATAAATATGGTAATTGTTTTTGCGGTTCTGTATGTGTTGGGCTTACTCATAAAGTTTATACATTATATCGACCCGACCAAGAGCAAAAGCAAAAAGCCGGTGAAAGTGGGCAAAGTAATAACGAAAAAGCCGAAACCGGTGAAACCGGAAAAATCAGCGGCGGACGTTATGGCGGAAAAAACATTGATAGCAGTTATAACTACGTCTTTAATGGCTTACGGCTGCCGTGATTTTGAAATCAAATCCATAAAGAAATTATAAGGAAAATACATAAATGATTGGAGGCATTGTTTATGGAGGCTTTTTTAGTTGCATTACAGTCCGTTTGGTACGACAGCGGTTACAGCGTATTGAACATGGGCAATATAATCATGATAATAGTCGGACTCGTTTTATTATATCTGGCCATCGGCAGAGGTTATGAGCCGCTACTATTAGCGCCGATTGCTTTCGGCTGCGTACTGGCGAATTTTCCGAATACGGGCTTTGATGAAGGCTTGATGTGGGCAATAGGACAGGGCATACAGATGGAAATATTCCCGCCGCTCATCTTTTTGGGAGTCGGCGCAATGACGGACTTCGGCCCGCTTATCGCCAATCCGTCGACACTGATGCTCGGCGCTGCGGCGCAGTTCGGCGTGTTTATAGCACTCATTGGCGCAATGCTTTTGGGCTTTAATGTCAATGAAGCGGCATCCATCGGTATTATCGGCGGTGCAGACGGCCCGACGGCGATTTACCTCACGACAAAACTGGCACCGGATTTGCTAGGCGCAATCGCTGTTGCAGCGTATTCGTACATGTCGCTCGTTCCGCTCATTCAGCCGCCTATCATGCGTCTTTTGACTACGAAAAAAGAACGTGCGATAAAAATGGGTCAGCTCAGAACCGTTACGAAATTTGAACGCATCGTTTTCCCGATTATGTGTACAATCGTAATCAGTTTGCTTTTGCCGCCGATTGCCTCGCTTATCGGTATGCTGATGCTCGGCAATCTGTTTCGTGAATCGGGTGTTACCGACCGTCTTTCCGATACGGCGCAGAACGCACTTTGCAATATCGTAACGATATTTCTCGCACTCGGTACCGGTCTTACCATGTCGGCTGATAAATTCCTGCGTTTGCAGACGATAGAAATTATATTCCTGGGACTTGTTGCATTTGCCGGCGGTACAGCGGCCGGCGTGCTTTTCGGCAAACTTATGTGCAAGATGAGCGGTGGCAAAATCAATCCGCTTATCGGCTCAGCCGGTGTATCAGCAGTGCCTATGGCGGCGCGTGTATCCCAGATTGAAGGGCAGAAAGCCAATCCAAGCAACTATCTGCTCATGCACGCTATGGGACCGAATGTTGCCGGTGTAATCGGTACGGCCGTAGCAGCCGGTACAATGCTCGCCATGTTCGGCGGTTGATTAATTTAGAAAGGTTTTGGTTTGAATGCAGACTAGAAGATATAGAGTAGTGGTAAGCGGTACGGAGTTTTTCCTCGATGTGGTGCAGACGGGCGGAACGACGGATGTCCCGATGATTGCCAGACAGGAACATCGCGAAATCTGGAACCATTCCAGCAAGGAACGCATGATGCATAATTCGCACCATAAATAAGCAAAAACCCTAAGGAGTGATAATCCTTAGGGTTTTATATTTGTTATTCTTTATTATCCAAGCCGAGTTTGGCAAAAATATAAAATACGATACTAATAATCATACCGCAGACAACGGCAAGACCCATACCTTTAAGCTGAACAGGACCGACATTTACAGCCGCGCCGCTGAGACCGCTAATCATGGTAACGGCAGTTAAAATCATGTTTTTCGTTTTCGTATAATCGACTTTTTTCTCAATCAGCATGCGGATACCGGAGCAGGCAATTACACCGAATAGCAGTACGCTGATACCGCCCATTACCGGCACAGGAATGGAGTGAATGAGCGCGGCAATCTTGCCGACAAAGGAGAACACAATAGCGAACACAGCCGCTCCGCCGATTACCCAGACGCTGTATACGCGCGTGATTGCCATAACGCCCATATTTTCGCCGTAAGTCGTATTCGGTGTGGACCCGACGAAACCGGAAATCATGTTGGAGATACCGTCAGCAAACAGCGAACGGTTAAGCCCCGGGTCTTTGATTAAATCGCGGTTGACGATACTGCTTGTAACGACAACGTGGCCGATATGTTCGGCAAATACAACGAACAGTGCTGGCATGATAATCATGATAGCATGAGGATTGAAGCTCGGTTCATAGAATGTCGGCATCTGTACCCACGGCGCATTTTCCACAGCTGACAAATCCACGATACCGAGGCACAGCGCCATGATGTAGCCTGCCACTACGCCGATTAATACGGGAATTACACTCAGAAAACCGCGGCCGACAACGGAAGCCAGTATCGCTACGCCTAAAGTGAATACGGAAGTAATCATCGCCAGTTCATTCGGTATGCCCTGCGATTCCATCGTATTGCTGACGAAACCGGACATATCCAGTGCCAGCGGTGCAAGTTCCAGACCGATAACGGCAACGACAGCGCCCATAGCAGCCGGAGGCAGAATGACATCTATCCAGCTCGTACCGACTTTGCCGACAACGAAAGATAAAATAATAAACGATATACCGAAAGCAATAAAACCGCCCTGCGCATCGCCGTAGCTCATACCGCTTGTCGCCAGTACGGCAAGTACAGGAGAAATGAACGCAAAACTGGAACCCAGATATGCAGGCAGTCTGCCTTTACAGATAACAAGGTACAAAATAGTACCGATACCATTCATGAACAGCGCCGTAGCCGGATTTACGTGCAGCAGAAACGGCACGAGCACCGTCGACCCGAACATGGCGAACAAATGCTGTAAACTGAGCGGAACAGCCTGCAAAAGAGGAACTTTTTCCTCTACATCATAAAATTTTTTCATGACAGCCTCTCTTTCCCAAAATAATTAAAAAATCATAACCTGCAATATTATAATAACATATTCGAGCAGATGTCAACTCATTGTGTTATAATATTGTTATAGATTAATATTGAAGGAGATTTTTCATGTATCAGAAAGAATTTATGGCTACTGCCGCTGCTGAAGCCGACAGCAATTTGCAGACGAATGAGGGCGGTCCGTTCGGCGCCGTTGTCATCAAAGACGGGAAAATCGTCGGCAAAGGTCATAACCGCGTACTCATCAAGCATGACCCGACCTGTCATGCCGAAATCGAAGCTATCCGCGATGCCTGTCAGAATTTAAATACGCACGACTTAACAGACTGCACGCTCTACACATCCTGCTATCCGTGTCCGATGTGTCTTTCCGCCATCATTTGGGCAAACATTAAGAAGGTTTATTACGGCAATACGGCGAAAGACGCTGCCGGTATCGGTTTCCGCGACGATTTCATCTACAAATTCATCGAAAGCGGCTGTACCGATGCTTCCGTGATGGAACTCACTCAGCAGGACAGAGATGTCACAATCCGCACGTTCAATGCCTTTGCGCAGAAACAGGACAAAACAATCTACTGAAAACCTCTAATTTCACATAAATAAAAAGAAGATAAGTACCACGTTCAGCGTTTCGTACTTATCTTCTTTTTAGTTCTTTGTCAAAAGTTAGGATAAAGAACCTAATTTTCTAACTATAATTTATAATCTATTATAAAATAATACAATACAAAAAGCCCATATCCGAAATTAATCAGATATGAGCTTGATTTTTAAATCTTATTCAGCGTAAACACTGATTTGACGGTTGTAACGACCTTTACGTTCGAAAGCAACGCGTCCAGCGATTTTAGCGAATAAAGTATCATCTTTACCGATGCCTACGTTAGCACTTGGATTTATATATTATCGTTTTTTAATATGTTGTTTAATTCTTCTCCAAAATCAAAATCAAGTGTATAAGCTTGTTTCAAAAGAGCTATAATACAATTTGATTGTTTTTCTGTTGGTTGGAAGTTTTTATCTTTTCTACCCATACTATATGCAAATTTTTTGTTAAACGAATTTAAAGATTTTAATTTAGATAATTTAAACCATGTTTCTGATGGAACTAATTTAAAAATATATTGGATATCTAAAGAAGAATTTTTTTCTATATTCTTTGGAGTTGAATTATATTCATTTATTTGTATATTTGATGATATTTTTTCTAAAGAGATTTCTTTTGGAGAAATAGGATTGGAGGTTATTTCTTGTAATTCATTTTCTGGAATATTGTCCCAACTCTTTAATTCGTATTCTACTTTTTGTCTTATTTCGTTTAAGAGGGATTTATCAGTATCAATACTTTCTTTTACAAGTGATTTTTCAGGATAAATATGATTTTTTTCTAATTGTTTTACAATATCACTTAAAGTAGCATCTTTATTTGCATAATATAAACCGCCTCTAATGCGTATGAATTTCCAATTACCAATACGTTTTAAAATCTCTTCTCGTTCCATATCTGCTAAGACTTTATCTGGAGAACTGTGATATCGTTCTCCATCACATTCGATAGCAATTCTATTATTTTTAAAGAATACAACAATGTCTATTCTATATGCTCCAACAGGATATTGTTGTTTTATATGATAACCATGGTCTACTAAATATGAAGCAACTTCTTCTTCAAAAGGTGAATCTGATTCTTTAGCGATGTTTTCTTTTTGTAACATATATTCATTACTATGTTCAGCATAATCTAATAACTCATGTCGTATATCATCTTCTTTTAGTAAATTGTAATTAAAAGAATTGACGATCCATACTTGATCTTTTGCACGACTAACTGCTACGTTGTATCGTTGACCAGCAGCTCCACGGTTTCCTGTTTTTGTAACTGTTCTAATAGAATCTTGGTCATCAACCGTGCTTAATAGAATGATATCTCGTTCATCACCTTGAAAATATGCTGGTTCACCACAGATAATATTTCTTTCTTCCATTATTTTGGAGCCAATTTTTTCGCTGAGAAGTTGGCGAATATATTCACTTTGCTCTTTTCCTAATAAAGAAATGACACCAAATGTTTTATTTTTATATTCATCTAACGTTAAACAAGATTTTATTATTGCAACAATGGTCTTAGCTTCAATATCATTTATTTTATTAAAGATGTCTCTTTTTCCGTTAACAGGGAAATTTATAATACTTGGTTTTATTGGATTATTATTTCCATCTCTTAATGGGCGAATTTTTCCATCATAAAAATATTTATTACAATAACCAATAATAGCAGGCATACATCTGAAATGTTCACGTAACATGATTGGTATACTAAGATTTGCCATTAAATCATAGAAAGATGTATCTGTTCTAAATAATTGAGAATCTTTTAATATACCTTTTAATTTTTTATTAACAATATCTTGTTGTCTTTGCATATCATTACCAATAGCTAAAGGACTTACTTGTTTATCATCACCTACAACAATTAATTTATCAGCTAAATACGTTAAAATTAATACATTTAATGAAGATTGACTAGCTTCATCAATAATCATTATATCAAAATGATTGTAAGCAGGGTCAAATCTGTTGATAGCTTCTGATACAGACATAATCCAAGCAGGTACAGCTAATTGACAATCAATCATACTTTTTTGAGCAGCTTTTCTATATTCACTAGTGTATTTGCCTTTTCCAGCACCAATTTTTTTATTATATTGAATATAGTTATTTAATGAGGATAATATTGATTTTCTTTGCTGACAATAATTTAAATTATGATACCATGCTTTAGTACATACTAAATGAGTTGTTATTTTGTATAAATTAGATGTTAATGTATTAATTTTATTGACAAGTTCATCTTCTGAATCGCTATAAATATCATCTAGAATTGATTTAAATTGTTTAACTTGCCAAGCTAAATCAAAGTTAATATCTTTTGGAGGATATATATTATTTCCAGTTTTAAAACTATCTGCCCAATCTTTAGCAACAGGATAAATCTTTTTTAATATATATTCTTTGGCATTAAATATGTCTTTCTTTCCAAGTAATACATCATACTCATCATATGCAACACAATATTTATCATAATTAAAAGATGTCAAAGCTTTGTAAAGTTTATCGCATAAAATAGAACCATTGTTTAATACTTCATTAAAAGAATAAAGTTTTTCTTTAATAGAATTTAATCTGATATAGTTTTCTGTTATATCTATATAATTTATAATGACTTTTCTTAATGTATCATAGTAATCTTTAAATTGCTCTGATTGATATTCATTAGAATTAAAAGTTATTAAATCTAAGTTGATATGAGCTTTTTTCCCTATCGACATTAATTGCGTATAAACTTCATCAAACCATAATAAAGCAGTATTTATTTGTTTTTTTACGTTTTCAAAGATATTTAAATTAAAAATACTAATATCATTAAAAGATGACATTGATGTTTCTTTGAAGGATTTATCCCACATTAAATTCAATTGTTGTTTGCATTGTTCTAAAGTTAAATATTTTTTTGCTAAAATACAATCGTTACTATTTTTTATGTCGTTATCGTTTATTTTTACATTTGCTAGAACATATTTTAATTTGTTGTCTAATAATTTATTGAGAAAATTAAAATCAGATTTTCCAGTATATTTTTGTATTACACTATCAACACATGATAATAATTTATTGAAATCGGCAGATTTATCAATAATGATATTTGTTGTATAGGATAATGGTATATATTCATTTGCCAATGTAATATATTCTTCTATTTTTTTTGATAGCATTTTCCATGTATTAGCATAACCTTCTGATTGTCTTTTGGCTAAACAAACAGTTATAAACCAATCATCGAAAGCAGGTAAATTTTTTATATAAGTCTTTAATTCTTCTAATGAGTCTTTTTCAGGATTAGAAAAAACTATTTGTTTATCTAAATATATATTTCCGTTTTGATACTCTAAATTTTGATTTAGTTCTTGTTTTATAGTTTTGATATTTTTTTCAATGGTGTTATATTCTTCAAATAGATTTTTTACTGTTTCTTTAGTTAACAATGTGTCTAATATTGGTAAAGGTAATGATAATTCTTTTTCATCAGACAAACTTAGAGTATGATTTGCTTTAAATAATAAATTGATTTCATCTTGATTTATGGGCATATTGTCCATTTTTGAAATTTTACCAGGAATTAAGGACAAATAATCTTTATTATCTGAAATAAATTTACCTATATCAATTGGTGAATAATATTTTTGGCGGAATAATATTTTTTTTATTTGATTATTACGTATGTTAAACAGGTTAAATTGTAAGTGATGCAATTCATCAATTAAAGCTTTTCTTTTTTGAGTTAAGTCGTTTACTTTTTTCTGTAGATTGGATAATGTTTCAGATGTATTTTTATAAATTATACCACTGATAGCTTTTTTTAACTTTTCATTACTACCATATAATACAGGTACGCATAAATCTCTGATTTCAGGTTCGAGTTTATCTTGAATTACTTCTAGGGCTTTAGGTTTTTCACTTACAACTAATACTTTTTTCCCTTGTGCTAGAAAATGCCCTAAAATATTAGCTATAGTATGTGTTTTACCAGTTCCTGGAGGACCTTGTACTTCAACAACATCATTTCTATTGATTTCTTTTATAATACGTAATTGTTCTTTATTGCTTGGTTTTGTTAATAAAATATCTTCGAATGTACCATTAATTTGAGTAATTTTTTCATCTGTTGTTAAATCTTTGATTAGTTCTGGTTTAGAAAAATCTTTACCTTTGAGTAGACTGATAAAATGCTTTGGTATTTTTGTGTCAGATAATTTAATATCATTATTTATTCTTTCTATAAAATCGTCTAATCCTATGGTTCTTTTTCGATAAATAATTGTAGGATTGTATTTCATTAAAAGATATTCTTCGGGATAATCATTTGTATCAGTATCATTGATGAATTTTCCATTATCAGTTAATAAGGTAAGAGCTTCTTTTAGGATAGTTATAGTGTCATCTTTATTTAAAATATTAATATTTTTTTCTGATAAAAATGCTAAAATTTCAGGAAGTCGGTTATTTATTAGTTTTAAATTTAAGGAGTTATCTTCTATATATCTATTTACGATAGTTGTTAATTCACTTAGAAATTTGGTTTCAATGTTAGGTATTTCATCTTGAGTATATATTGATATTGTATTATGGAGATTGTTGTCGAATTTTATATTTATTTTTTGAGTAAGTATAGGATAATTTATTTTTTTATCGATTTGGGGTATTGATATTAATCCAGTAGATATTAATAATTCTTGTTTATCAAAATCTAAATTAAAATCATCTATTATTTTTGATAATTTGTTAAAAAGTTCTAGAACTTTTCCTTTATAGAATTCTTCATTAATCCAAATTTGTCTTTTATTTAGCCATTCTTCATATAGTGAAATTCGTTTAGGATTATCATTAAATTTTTCATCATTGATTGTATTGATGATAGTAACTTCATTTTTGGATTTTTGCCAGCCTGGTTTTATCCATGATGATATTTCAGTATCGGGAATAGGACATTGTTCATGTTTTGGTTTTGTAATAGAACATATTTTTTCAGTATCATTAGTAGTGTAAAATTGAATATACTTATTTTTTATATCTAATTGTTTTATATCTTGTAATGAAATAAACCATTCGTAATCTTTGTAGTCGACTATAGTCTTGTTAGTAGGTGAATCATATAATTCTTGAATAGTTTCTAATAGTAATTTTACTAAATCTTTATCTTTCATAAAAATATCTCCTTGATATTTATGTAACTATAGTTTATGAATTATTATAAAATAATGCAAAAAAACCCATATCTGAGGTTAATCAGATATGGGCTTAATTTTTAAAATTATTCAGCGTAAACACTGATTTGACGGTTGTAACGACCTTTACGTTCGAAAGCAACGCGTCCAGCGATTTTAGCGAATAAAGTATCATCTTTACCGATGCCTACGTTAGCACCTGGATGGAAATGAGTGCCTCTCTGACGAACTAAAATGCTGCCTGCTGTAACGATTGTACCAGCGTGTTCTTTAACGCCGAGACGTTTGGATTCACTGTCACGACCGTTACGAGTGCTACTAACACCTTTTTTATGAGCGAAAAGCTGTAAATCAAAATTGAACATTGATTTCACCTCCTGATATTTAGAAGACGTACATTTTTCGGATTAGATTTCTCTATTTCCGCAAAACCAAGTATAGCAACAGCAAAAACCGCTTCAGTCAGCTCATCGGGAGCCGCCTTCAATGCTACACTTAAATATCCGGGCTTTACATCATAATCAATATCACGATGTAAATGTTGTGCCAAACCTAAAATAACTGACTGAGCCAATGCCGAAACAGCTGCACATACAATATCCTGACCGTATGCGCCTGCTCCTGCATGTCCTTCCACGGAAAGACCGATGATTTTTTCGTCATCCTGACGCATTACAGATATTTTAATCATTATGCTTCGATTTTTTCAATAGTTAATTTAGTGAACGGCTGACGATGACCCTGACGACGACGATAGTTTGCTTTAGCTTTGTATTTGAAAACGAGGATTTTTTTAGCTTTGTCCTGTTTTTCAACTTTAGCTGTAATTTTAGCTCCTTCAACAACCGGAGTACCAACTTTAACATCTGCATCGTTTACAACTGTTAAAACCTGGTCAAAAGTTACAACGTCGCCTTCGTTAGCAGCGATTTTTTCAACAGTGATAACATCACCTTCGCTAACGCGGTACTGTTTGCCACCTGTCTGGAAAATAGCGTACATTAAATTTACACCTACCTCTTAATATACTCGCCAATTACGGTTAACCTCGCGGCTATTAAAACCTTCTTGTGCGGTTGGTAACCTTAAAATTCTAAGGTTTACATCTTGAAATTCTATCATAATAAATGTATAACTGTCAATAAATTTCTTTTCCTTTAAAGAAATTCAATTAAAGAAAGTGCCGTTCGGCACAATATAAGATAAAGAGAATTAACTTCCTAATTTATTCTTATATTGCGCCAGGCAATTTTTCTTTGCTGGCACAAAGAAAAGTTGCCGAAAAAGAAATGCCTTAATTAGTAGCCCATAAGAGATTTTCACTTTAAAAAGAATAATATTTAGATATAACGTTTAAAAACTCGCTTCGCTCAAACATTTAAACTAAAACCATATCTAAATATTATTCTTTTTAATAGCTAAAGCTACCGTGAAAATGCTCTAATATGGATGAAAGTTTTAGCATGACTAGCGAACTATAGTTTCAACAGCTCAAATTAAGTTATTGCTGAAACCCAAAAGCACGAGCCAAATTCCAAACATTTCGAGCCGTTGTACTGCCTGTTTTTAAAAAAAAGCTACGAAGGCTCGCCCAGTGCAGCGGTAGCGAAACGTTAAAAGGTTTCTTTTTGGTTCATTTTTCTTTGACTTCAAAGAAAAATGAACATATTGTATGTTTCCTCTTTTTTGTTTTATAATAGATAAAAGATTTTATTATTTTAAGGAGGAAATTTTTTTGGCTAAAAAATCATTTTATATAACCACGCCTATTTACTACCCTAGTGCCAAGCTGCATATCGGTCATGCCTACTGCACGACCATCGCCGACAGCATTGCACGTTATAAACGTTTATCCGACTTCGACGTATTTTTCCTGACAGGTTCCGACGAGCACGGACAGAAAATCGAACAGAAAGCGCAGGAACAGGGTGTTACGCCGATTGAATACGTAGACAAAATCGTTGCCGGTTTCCAGAACCTCTGGAAAATGCTCAACATCTCCAACGACGATTTCATCCGCACAACGCAGCCGCGTCATGAAAAAGTTGTGCAGGAAGTTTTCCGCCGCATTTACGAAAAAGGCGACATCTATAAAGGAGCATACAAAGGTCTGTACTGTACGCCGTGTGAAAGCTTCTGGCTGGAACGCCAGCTCGTGGACGGCAAATGTCCGGATTGCGGCCGTGAAGTCAAGGAAGTAGCCGAAGAAGCGTATTTCTTCAAAATTTCCAAATATGCCGACCGCCTGCTTCAATATATCGAAGAACATCCTGATTTTATTCAGCCAGTATCGCGCCGCAATGAAATGATTAACTTCATTAAACAAGGTCTTGATGATTTGTGTATTTCCCGCACCTCGTTCGACTGGGGCATTCCGGTGCCGATTGACCCGAAACACGTTATTTACGTATGGTTTGATGCTCTCACGAACTACCTGACACCAATCGGCTATCTGGACGACCCGGAAAAATTCCACAAATTCTGGCCGGCTGACCTGCACCTTGTCGGCAAGGAAATCGTCCGTTTCCATACGATCATCTGGCCGATTATCCTGATGGCGCTCGATTTACCGCTGCCGAAGAAAGTATACGGCCACGGCTGGCTCGTTGTCGACGGCGACAAGATGTCCAAATCGAAAGGCAATGTAGTAGACCCGATCGGTTTAATCGACGAATTCGGCGCTGACGCTATCCGCTATTTCCTGCTGCGTGAAATCAATCTCGGTCAGGACGGCAATTTCTCACGCGATGCACTCATTCAGCGCATTAACTCCGATTTGGCGAACGACCTCGGCAATCTGCTGCACCGCACACTCAGCATGATTAATAAATATAACGGCGGCGTTATTCTTGAACCGGGTGAAATCCGTCCTGTTGACCAGGCTTTAATTGATGATGCAGCAAAAACCGTTGCCGATTATAAACAATACATGGACGATATGAAGCTGAGCGACAGCATTAAACTTGTATGGTCGTTTATCAGCCGCAGCAATAAATACATCGACGAAACGACGCCGTGGGTGCTAGGCAAGGACGAATCCAGAAAAGCCGAACTGAACCGCGTACTGTACGATTTGGCAGAAAGCCTGCGCATTATCAGCGTCATGATTGAACCGTTCATACCGGTAACAGCGCGCAAAATGTGGGAACAGCTCAACGTTGCCGAAAAATTCGAAGACGTGCGTATCAGCGATATTGAAGTCTGGGGCAAAACGGCAGTAGGAACGAAAATCAACAAACCGCAGCAGCTTTTCCCGCGCATTGAAATCGAAGAAGAAAAACCGGTGCAGCAGCCGAAAGCTCAGCCGAAAAAAGAAGCAAAAAAAGCTGAACCTGTAGCTGAAGATGACAACATGATTAAAATCGACGATTTCGCCAAAGTCGATTTGCGCGTGGCGGAAATCATCGCGGCTGAACCGGTGCCGAAAACGGAAAAATTGCTGAAATTGCAGGTTTCGCTCGGCGATGAGGAAAGAACGGTCGTATCCGGTATCGCCAAATTCTACAAACCGGAAGAACTCATCGGCAAACACGTAATTCTCGTCGCTAATTTAAAACCGGCAAAACTGCGCGGCGTAATGTCGCACGGTATGCTGCTTGCCGCTTCCAAAGGCGATAAGCTGCAAATCGTGGAAACCTCCATGCCGGTCGGCAGTAAGGTGAAATAAAATGCTCGTAGATACACATGCTCATCTCGATGATGTAAAATACGAAAGCGACCTTGATGAAGTAATCGCCCGTGCCGCAGAATACGGCGTAACGCGCATTATATCCATGGGCGACACGATGACAGCTTCCCAAAACGCCGTGAAAATCGCCGAGAAATACGACGGCATCTTTGCCGGAGCAGGCGTTCACCCGCAGGAAGCACTAAGCCTTGTTGCCGGTGATTACGACAGACTGGCGGAAATGATGACCCATCCGAAAGTGAAAGTGCTCGGCGAAATCGGTCTTGATTATTACTACGAAAACGCCTCGCGCGAAAAACAGCAGGAGATTTTCATCCGCCAGCTCGATGTGGCGCGTCAGATGCACATGCCGGTCAGCATACACGACCGCGACGCGCACGGCGACACGATGGCAATCCTCAAAAAGGAAGGCAAAGGGCTTACCGGTTCCATTCACTGCTTTTCCGGCAGCTGGGAAATGGCGAAGGAACTGTTGAAAATGGGCTGGTTTCTCGGCGTGGACGGCCCTTTGACATTCAAAAATGCTGCTAAACTGCCGGAAATAATCGCTCAAATTCCGCTCGACAGACTGCTGCTTGAAACGGACAGCCCGTATCTTGCACCCGTACCGAAGCGCGGCAGACGCAATGAACCGGCTTATGTAAAATATATAGCAGAAAAAGTAGCTGAAATCAGAAATATTTCTTTGGAAGAAGTTGCTCGGCAGACAACACAAAATGCCGTAAATCTATTTAACTTGGATTAAAAAAACCCTGCTCGGGTGAAATATTCGGGCAGGGTTTTTTGTATATTTTTTCTATGTAAATCTGTCTTTTACGATAAGAAATACATTTTAACAGACAGCAGATAAAATCGTGTTTATATAAACCAAAAACCTTATAGCTAAAGGATTTCCGCCTGTTTGATGTTTACATTTTTACAGCGAAAAATGTTACATATTTATGTAAAAATTTGACAAAAGTGTAAAATCTTGGTATAATAACTCTTCGAAAAGGAGGAGTTCAATGGATTTAAGAAACCTATTCAGCCATGATGCAGCAAAACGCAAACTGACAATCGTCTTTGTATTGTGTTTTGTAGCAGCTACATTAACAGGTTTTGTCAGTACAAACAAAAATGTTACAGTTGTAGCTGATGGCAATCAGAAGGTAATCAGTACGGTCTATAATAATCCAAAGAGTATATTAAAACAAGCAGGTGTCAATTTACAGGAAAATGACGATTACAGCGTATCCACCGGTGATGTGAAGGACAATTCCGTTATCACTGTAAATCGTGCCGTTCCCGTAAGTATTGAAATCGACGGAAAAACAAAAACGATTAAAACCGCAAAAAAAACAGTCGGTGAATTAATGTCTTCACTGAATTTAAATGAAGATAAGTATTTTGTCGACCAGGATAAGAATGCTCAGATAAATACCAACTCCAAAATCAAAGTATTAAACGTATCAACTAGATTAGTATTAAAAGATGAAGTTCAGCCATATAACGTAATAAAAGAACCAGACAGTTCCTTAATCAAGGGAATTGAAGAAGTAGAACAAGAAGGTAGAAACGGTCTCAATCGTTTGCTGGTAAGAGAGAGATATCATAACGGCGTGAAAATCAATGAGGAAGTCGTTCAGACATCTCAGCTCGTCCGCGCTAAAGACAAAATTGTACGCGAGGGCATCGCCGAACCGGTAGCTCAGCAGACTGTCGGTCTGCGCTCCTATTCGCAGGTACTGTACATGGAAGCCAGTGCCTACCTGCCGTATGACGGCGGCGGCGGCGGTTATACCGCATTGGGCATTCCGGCACGCTACGGCGTAGCGGCAGTGGACCCGAATGTCATCCCGCTTGGTACTCGTTTATATATTCCGGGCTACGGTGAAGCTATTGCAGCTGATACCGGCGGAGCCGTAAACGGTTACACGATTGATTTATGTATGGAAGATTACACGCAGGCCATGAGTTTCGGCCGACGCGGTGTGGAAGTTTACATCTTAGATTAAATAAAAAAGAGACTGTTACCAATTTTAAGCAACAGTCTCTTTTTATCGTTTATTGCAAAATGAATAATTTTATAGTATAATAAAAACATAAAGAAGAGATAAACTGATGTTAGCCCGTCAGCCTCTTCTCAAGTGTGTGAAAATAAAGAAGAAGTCAGACGTTATGTCATGACTTCTTTTTATTTTATGCAAAGTGTTTTTTATAAAACTTACTTCTTAAAATATGCAAGAATGGTAAATGCCATCGTTACGCCTGCTATCATCAAAGATATTACTTCGTATTCTGTCATTTAAACCACCTCCTCCAACGAGGAGAGTCTGACACATCATTTCATCTCTTCATGCCTTAAAAGGCTTTTTTATTATAACACAAGAAATAGAATTATCAAAGTTGTTTATCAACAACTCTTTTTGAGAAATTCTTCCCTTTATAAATTATTTTTGTTATACTAGACGAATGAAAATTAAAGCATAAGAAGGATTTTGTTTTTATGATAAAAGAAGTATTAGTTGTTGAAGGAAAAATGGATGTCGTGGCAATCAATAAAGCTGTTGAAGCCGACTGTATCATCACGGAGGGTTTCAACCTTCTGCCGCGGACGATAAAAAACATCAAAGCTGCCTACGAAAAAAGAGGCATCATCATTCTGACCGACCCAGACTTTGCAGGCGAACGCATTCGCTCCTACCTGACGAAACGTTTCCCGCAGGCAAAACATGCTTTTATTCCGGTGGAGGAAGCTACGGCGCACAATGATATCGGCGTGGAACAGGCAAGCCCCGATTCCATCCGCAAAGCGCTGGCCAAAGTCCGCACGGCAGACTGGCAGCCGTCCAACGAATTCAGCTCAACCGATTTGATTTTAAACGGGCTGAGCGGTTCGGACAGTGCCAGCATGCGGCGCGGCAAGCTAGGAGCACTTTTAGGTATCGGTTTTGCCAATGCCAAGACTTTTCTGCGCCGTCTGAATAATTACGGTGTAACGAGAGAAGAATTCGAACACGCTTTGAAAATAATGCATAACGAAAATAACTAACGGAGGATTTTAATGAAACAACCGACTATAGCGGATAAAAAAGTTACGAAATACATTTTACAGCGCTTCGGTCTGCATATGAGCAAACGACTGGGACAGAATTTTCTCATCGATGCCGGTATCGTACAGGGCATTGTTGACGCGGCCGATATCCAGCCGGGCGACAAAGTGCTGGAGATAGGTCCCGGTATCGGCACGCTCACGCAGGCACTTTGCGAAGCCGGTGCTGATGTAACATGCGTGGAGCTTGATAAACGGCTGCCGGAAATCCTGTCGCATACACTGGAAGCATACGACAACGTGCGCATAATTCAAGGCGATATTCTCAAAGTGGACATTGCCGAAATCATGGGCGAAGGCCCGTTCAAAGTGGTGGCAAATCTGCCGTATTATATAACGACGCCGATTATCATGGAACTTTTGGAAAAACATCTGCCGATTACGGACATCGTCGTGATGGTGCAAAAGGAAGTGGCTGAGCGCATGGCGGCAAATCCGGGCGGCAAGACATACGGCGCACTGTCTATTGCCGTGCAGTATTATACAATTCCGGAGATTGCCCTTCATGTACCGCCGCGTTCCTTCATGCCGCCGCCGGAAGTCGACTCCGTCGTTGTCGACTGCAAAGTCCGCCCGCAACCGGCCGTTGATTTAATCGACGAAAAAATGTTCTTCCGCGTTGTAAAAGCCGCCTTCGGTCAGCGCCGCAAAACGTTAAACAACGCCTTAAAATCAATGGGCGTGGATAAAAATATCATCGCTGACGTTCTGGCTAAAGCCGGTGTGGAACCGACGCGCCGCGGCGAAACTTTAACAATGGACGAATTTGCCGCTATCAGCAATATTTTAAGCCAAACGGCTATGGAGAAATAATATGCAAAAACTCGTATCATGGAACGTAAACGGACTGAGAGCCTGTATGAATAAAGGTTTTATGGATACTTTCAACGCGCTTGACGCCGATGTTTTCTGTTTGCAGGAAACGAAAATGCAGCCGCATCAGCTGGAACTTGACTTGCCGGGATATTATCAGTACTGGAACAGCGCCGACAAAAAAGGCTATTCCGGTACGGCCGTTTTCACCAAGCAGAAACCGCTGGCGGAATTTTACGGGCTAGGCATAGATGAACACGACCACGAAGGACGCGTCATCACGCTCGAATTCACTGCGTATTACCTCGTCTGCGTTTATACGCCGAATTCCAAGCGGGAATTAGAACGTCTTTCATACCGCATGGTCTGGGAAGATGATTTCCGCGCCTACGTATTGAAACTCAACAAAACAAAACCCGTTGTAATCTGCGGTGATTTGAATGTAGCTCATACGGAAATCGACTTGAAAAACCCGAAAACAAATCGGCGCAGTGCCGGTTTCACCGATGAGGAACGCGATAAAATGACCGAGCTCCTGTCAGCCGGTTTTACCGATACGTTCCGCTATCTGTACCCTGACAGAACGGGCATTTACAGCTGGTGGTCATACATGCGCAAAGCGCGCGAAAATAACGCCGGATGGAGAATTGACTATTTTATCGTATCCAACAATTTACAAAGCAAAATAAAAAATGCCGGTATTCATAACGAATTTTTCGGCAGCGACCACTGCCCCGTAAGTCTGGAACTTGATTTATAAAAAAAGCACCTCAAAATCAGATTGTATCTGTTTTTGAGGTGCTTTTTTTATACCGTCATATCGCGTGAAACGAGCCGTTCCCTGCGCGATGTTTTTACTTTTAAAATGATAGCGATGATTAAACTTACGATGAACATTCCGGCAAATACGTAAAGACAAAGTGCATAGCTCTGCGTCGTTTCACGGATGAACGACAATAAAAGCGGACCGGCAATACCCGCCATGCCCCATGCCGTCAGAATTCTGCCGTGAATGGCGCTGAGCTGCTTTGTGCCGAACAAATCGCTCAGATACGCCGGCATACAAGAAAACCCGCCGCCGTAGCATGATACGATGATTAAAACGAGCAGCTGGAAGAAAAATGCGTCCGTCGTATTCGCCAATGCGTAAAAAGCGAAAATTTCTATGAAGAAAAACAGTACATACGTATTGCGGCGGCCGAGATAATCAGATACGGTTGACCATGCAATGCGCCCGAAACCGTTAATCAGTCCGATTACGCCGACCATGGAAGCGGCAGCCAGCGGGCTCATGTTTACTACTTCCTGCGCCATCGGTGATGCAACGGCCAAGAGACCGATACCGCATGTTATATTCGTGAAGAACACCCACCAGAGTGCATAGAATTTCCAATCCTTCATCGCTTCGCCGACAGTGTATTGCCGAGTTGCCGGTTTTGCCGCTGTTGATTTCGCCGCATTTAAAATATTGACCGGCTGCTGCGGCGGTGCCAGATACGCCGAAGAAGCGCTCATGATAACTGCATATACACAGCCCAGAATAAGGAAGTTTTCCACCAGACCGAAACTTGCCGTAAGTATCTGCATTACAGGACCGGCAATGAGGCTGGCAAAACCGAAGCCCATAATAGCAAGCCCGGTAGCGAAGCCGCGTTTTTCCGGAAAATACTTAACGAGCGTGGATACAGGCGTGATGTAGCCGATACCGAGACCGATACCGCCGATTACGCCGTAGCAGATATATAAAAGCGGCAGACTATGCAGATACAGCGCCAGCGCCGTACCGAACATGCCGATGCCGAAAAATACCGTCGAAGTAAAACCGCTTATGCGCGGGCCGTATTTTTCCACGAATGTCCCCATAAATCCGGCGGACAGCCCCAAAAATAAAATAGCCAGAGAAAAAGTCCATGTCGTTTCTTGCAGGGAAAAACCCATCTGCTCCATAATCGGTTTGGTGAGCACACTCCAGGCGTATACACTGCCGATACAGATATGAATTCCTACAGCCGATAATGCGATAAGCCATCTGTTTTTCATGATAAATCTCCTTTACAATCTCAAAAGATATTAACTCCTTAAAGAAAACTTACCTCAAACGGCAAAATAAAAACCGCCTGAGCAAAGTTTTCTCTGCCCAGACGGTCGACTTTTCTCCGGCCATGCGGTTCACGTGGTTAATTCCACTTAAAATCCGTCAGTTCCGCACTGCCTATTCAATTTATGCTTTTATTATAACAAATGTTTAGCATATGTCAACAGCAAAATTAATTTTATTTATATCATACTTCCATGATAATCGGTAAAATCATCGGACGGCGGCGCGTTTTTTCATACAGATAACGCCCGATAGCTTCGCGGATATCGTTTTTCAGCACCGACCATTCCGTTATATTGTTGGCCAAACAGTTTTCGATAGCCGTCGTTACGCGTTCCTTCGCTTCATCCATCAAAGCTTCCGATTCGCGTACATAGACAAAACCGCGCGATACGATATCCGGACCCGCTGCAATACAGCAGCGCTGTTTATCCATCGTGACAACGACAATCAGGATACCGTCCTGCGACAGCTGGCGGCGGTCGCGCAGTACGATATTGCCGACATCACCGACGCCGAGCCCGTCGATAAGGATTTTACCGGAAACGACTTTGCCTGCCACATGGCCTTCATCACGTGTGAACTCCAGTACCTGACCGTTTTCGCTGATGAAGATGTTTTCCTTCGGCATGCCGATGCTTTCAGCCAGTTTGGCATGTTTTACAATATGGTGGTATTCGCCGTGCACCGGAATGAAGAATTTCGGCCGAACGAGATTGTGCATGAGCTTGAGTTCCTCACGGCTGGCATGACCCGATACGTGAATTCCCTCATCTCTGCCGTAAACGACGTCGGCTCCCTGTTTCAACAGATTGTCAATCGTGCGCGAAACGAGCTTTTCATTGCCCGGTATCGGAGTCGCCGATATGATAATCGTATCACCCGGCACAATGCCCACTTTGCGGTGATTGGATGTGGACATACGGGTGAGCGCCGACATCGGCTCGCCCTGACTGCCCGTCGTTATGATGACAATCTGGTTTGGCGGATAATTGTTGATTTCATCAATATCAATGAGTGTTCCTTCCGGAATATTTAAATAGCCGAGTTTTATGGAAATATTTACAACGTTTATCATGCTGCGTCCGAGTATGGAAACGCGGCGATTATATTTCACAGCCGTATCGACAACCTGCTGTATGCGGTGCACGTTGGAAGAAAACGTTGCGATTATTATGCGGTTTTTCGCCTTACGGAACGTCCTGTCAAAGGCAATTCCCACCGTCCGTTCACTCGGCGTATGACCTTCACGCTCCGCATTCGTACTGTCAGCGAGAAGTGCCAGAACGCCGCGGTTGCCTAAATCGGAAAAAGCCCGAAAATCCGTCATCTTGCCGTCAATCGGCGTATAGTCGAATTTAAAGTCCCCCGTGTGTACAATCATGCCCATAGGCGTTTTTACCGACAGACCGCACGCATCGGCAATGCTGTGATTTACGCGGATAAAACCTACCGTGAAACAGCCGGCGCTGATTATATCGCCATGATATACAGGATGAAGACTGCCTGCATCAACACCGTTTTCACGCAGTCTTCCCTCCAGAATACCGAGAGTTAAACGTGTGCCGTAAACCGGTATGCCTGGAATTTGTCTTAAAACGTACGGGAGCGCCCCGATATGGTCTTCATGACCGTGTGTGAGCACAATGGCTCTGATTTTGTCTTTATTTTCCAGTAAATAAGTAATGTCAGGAATAACTAAATCTATACCCAGCATTTCTTCTTCAGGGAACATCAGCCCGGCATCTATGACGAGAATATCATCACCGTAACGCACTACCGTCATATTCTTGCCGATTTCGCCGAGACCGCCCAAAGGAATTATTTGCAATTTTTGAACTTCCCTTGCCAAAAAATAGCACCTCCAAATTATTGAATTATTGTATATTTATAGTGTTTCACTATTATTTATTAATAAAAAATTTAACTCTCCGTCCATCTAAAAATATATAAATGATATACAATCCGAAACCCTAACACTTGAGTTAATTATATAACTAAATCATATCTTTGTAAAGAATAAGGCTGTGGGGCAGTATTTTGTGCAGTGCACATCAAAGCAGAAATTCACCGAATACGCTGTTGCCGAACTTCATGCCCTTTGTTGTCAAAGCGACAGCGGTTTCTGTTTCCTCCAGCAGATTTTTTTGCCGCAATGCCGCTATTTTTTCACCGTACACCGCATGAATATCCTTATGGAATACTTCCTCGAATTTCTGTTTATTTATACCCCATATCGTCCGCAGTGCCAAAAAACAAAATTCCTCCATATGCGCTTTTGCGTCGACCGTTTCCTCCGTCTCGAACGGCAAAACGCCCTGACCGCATTTTTTTATATATTTTTTTATGTCGAACGGATTTTGCACGCGCTTTTGCCGGTAATAGCCGTGCGCGCCTGCGCCCAGTCCCAGATACGGTTTGTCCTGCCAATACGCCAGATTGTGTCTGCTTTCATATCCCGTTTGCGCGAAGTTGGATATTTCATAACGTCTGTAGCCGTATTTCGGCAAAGCTTCTGTCAGATAGTCATACATCTTTTCGCAGTCCTCTTCCGTCGGCAGGAGCAGTTTTCCTTCGTCGTACAGCCGGCCGAAAACAGTTCCTTCTTCTATCTGCAAACCATAAATTGAAATATGCTGTACGTTCCGGCTCACTGCCCACGCTACACTTTGCTGCAGCATGGTAAATGTCTGCTGTGGCAAGCCGTACATCAAATCCACGCTGATATTCTTAAAGCCTGTTTTTTGTGCATCATCCACAGCCTTCTCAGCTTCCTCTATCGTATGAATACGTCCGATATTTTTCAACAGTTCATTCTGCGCCGCCTGTACGCCGAAACTTATTCTGTTTATTCCGTTTTGTCTTAACTGATAGAGCTTTGCTTCGTCCACTGTGCCCGGATTGGCTTCCAGTGTAATTTCGCACGGATTATTCAGCGCAAATGAATTTTTTATTTCCGCCAGAATTTCCCCGATTAACTGCGGCGGCAAAATCGAAGGAGTTCCGCCGCCGAAATAAATCGTATCCAGACAAATATCAGGAAACAATTCCCGATAGAGAACTATTTCCTGACAAAGAGCTTTCGTATACTGTCTGTAAAGACTTTCCGGTGCTTTAACCGAAGCAAAGTCGCAATAAAAACATTTCTGTCTGCAAAACGGAATGTGAATGTACATTCCAAAATTATTCATCAGTCTATTTTCAAAATCGCCATGAATGCTTCCTGCGGCACTTCTACCGAGCCGACCGCCTTCATGCGTTTTTTACCTTCTTTCTGTTTTTCCAGCAGTTTGCGTTTGCGTGTGATATCGCCGCCGTAGCATTTTGCCAAAACGTCCTTACGCATTGCACGTACGTTTTCACGGGCGATAATCTTGTTGCCGACTGCCGCCTGAATAGGAATTTCAAACATCTGGCGCGGAATGATGTTCTTCAGTTTTTCCGCCAGCTGACGGCCGCGCATTGCCGCTCTGTCCGTATGCACAATCGTGGAGAGCGCATCGACCGGTTCGCCGTTTAAAAGGATATCCAGTTTCACAAGCTTGGACGGCTGATAGTCGGTCAGTTCGTAATCGAGCGAAGCATAGCCGCGCGTTGCCGATTTCAGCTTGTCGAAATAATCATAGATGATTTCACTGAGCGGAATGTGATATACAATCATGACGCGGTTCACATCGAGATAATCCATCGTTTTGAACACGCCGCGCTTATCCTGCGAAATTTCCATAACGGGACCGACATAATCGTTCGGCACGATAACGGTCGCTTTTACGTACGGTTCTTCGATATGTTCGATTTCCGTCGGCGGCGGCATGGAAGCAGGATTGTCGATTTTGACCATTTCCTTATTCGTTTTGTAAACGTGATATATAACGCTCGGTGCCGTAGTGATGAGTTTTAATTTATACTCGCGTTCCAATCGTTCCTGAATAACGTCCATATGCAACAGTCCCAGAAAACCGCAGCGGTAACCGAAACCGAGAGCGATGGACGTTTCCGGTTCAAAAGTCAGCGCCGCATCGTTTAACTGCAGTTTTTCCAAAGCATCCTTCAGGTTTTCGTAATCGGAACTGTCTACAGGATACAAACCACAATACACCATCGGCGTAACACCGCGATAACCCGGCAGAGCCTCCGTCGCCGGATTGTCAGCCTGCGTCACCGTATCGCCGACGCGCACGTCGCGCACATTTTTCAAACTGCCCGCCACGAAACCTACTTCGCCGCTTTCCAGCATGTTGATATTAACCGGTGCCGGACGGAAGCAGCCGATATCCGTAACTTCAAATTCCTTGCCTGTCGCCATCATCTTCAGCTTCATGCCCGGCTTAATGCAGCCGTCAACGACGCGGATATGCGCTATTACGCCTTTGTACGCATCAAAATATGAATCGAAAATCAATGCTTTGAGCGGCTTATCGTTATCGGCCGGCGGCGCAGGAATTTTCTGCACAATCTGCTCTAAGATTTCTTCAATGCCGATACCGGCTTTGGCGCTGGCAAGCACCGCATCCGACGTATCCAGACCGATGATGTCTTCGATTTCCTGTTTGACCATTTCCGGCTCCGCACTCGGCAGGTCGATTTTGTTGATTACCGGAATGATTTCCAAATCATGTTCCAGTGCCAGATACACATTGGCTAACGTCTGCGCTTCCACACCCTGCGTGGCATCCACGACGAGAAGCGCACCTTCACATGCTGCCAGACTGCGCGATACTTCATAGTTGAAATCCACATGGCCCGGCGTGTCAATGAGGTTTAATTCGTATATTTCACCGTCTTTGGCTTTATAGTGCAGACGCACCGTCTGCGCCTTAATCGTTATACCGCGCTCGCGTTCCAAATCCATATTGTCCAGAACCTGCGCTTCCATTTCCCGTTCCGTAAGAGTACCTGTATATTCAATCAATCTATCGGCTAAGGTAGATTTACCGTGGTCTATATGTGCTATAATGGAAAAATTTCTAATATGTTTTGCGTCCAATTTATTACCTCCGTCAAAATTTCATTTCATATAATTATATCATTTCCCAAAACACTCTAGCAATAGTATTTGATTTCCTACTGTTTTAATAGTAAAATAAAAATAAAAAAAGACGAGGTGACTGGTTTATGAAAGTATCTACCAAAGGCCGTTACGCGCTGCGGACGATGATTGACCTGGCCGTAAACGACAACAGTAATCCTATCCCGCTTAAAGACATTGCCGCCCGCCAGAATATCAGCTTGAAATACATGGAACAGATTATCGCTCTTCTCATAAAGGCAAAACTGGTAAAAAGCGTACGCGGCAACAGTGGCGGCTATATGCTTGCCCGTCCGAGCATGCAGTACACGGCGGGCGATATACTTCGTGCCGCTGAGGGAGACATGACGCCCATTGACTGTATCAAAAAAAATTCTCCCGCCTGCAGCCGTGCCGATTTTTGTACTGTCCTGCCGTTCTGGCAGGGACTGAACAAAGTAATCAACGGTTATCTTGACAGCGTTACGCTAGCTGAACTTGCCCGTCAGGCAAAAGAAAAATCGCATTTAGAAATCTAAAGGAGCTGAGCTGCTCCTTTTTTATTTTCCTGTTAAATACACTGCCGTTTATTTTTGTCTGCAACGTTACAAAAAAATTACAAATTTACACATTTTCATGTTGTATAAAGTTAAATCTACCTATATAATATAGAATTATGATTATTACGTTATACGTTAAAAATTTACAGAAAGGATTTAAAAAATTTTTATGCAACAAATTAAATCACGCGATGTAATCGTAATTGGCTTTGCACTGTTTTCCATGTTTTTCGGTGCAGGCAATCTGATTTTCCCGCCGTATCTCGGCATGACTTCCGGGGATGAATGGCTGACCGGTTTTTCCTGCTTCATCTTCGTCGAAGTTTTTCTTTCCTGCGTAGGTATTTACGCTATGGTGCTCGGCGGCGGCAGTATCACTGCTCTTGAAGAGGCACTGGGCAAAATTCCCGGCAGAATATTAAATATTATCATTATTTTATGTACCGGCGTACTCATCGCTCCGCCGCGTACGGCAGCCACCACTTTTGAAATGAGTATCGCACCGTTCACGGACAATATTTCACTTCTGGCATTTTCCATCATCTTTTTTGCCATCGTATTCGCGACGACAATCCGGCCGACGCGCTTTGTCGATATCATCGGTAAATATCTGACGCCGATACTTGTCATCTGTACGTTTATTCTCATCATCGTCGGCATCATCAATCCTATTGGTGAAATCGCACCGCCGACATCCGCCACTGTAGCTCAGGACGGCATCATCGCCGGCTACCAGACAATGGATATTCTCGCCGTTGTCGGCTTCGGTATCGTAATGCTCAATACGCTTCGTCTCAAAGGTTATACGGAACATAAAGTTCAGTTAAAAGCCATCATTTATATCTGTCTTGTCGCAGGCCTTCTGCTTTGCTCGATTTACGGCGGTCTTGCTTATCTCGGCGCTACTTCCAGCATGACACTCAGCCACGATTTGAACCAGGCGCAGCTCATCGTTGCCATTACTCATCACCTGCTCGGTTCTACAGGCACGCTTATTCTCGGCATCATCGTAGGCTTTGCCTGCCTCACGACGGCAATCGGCCTTGCCGGTGCTACGGCATATTTCTTTGAAAAAATCTCCGGCGGCAGAGTAAAATACGAAGTCTGGATTGTCGTGAACATCTTAATCAGCACGGCACTGTGCAATCTCGGCCTCACTTCCATAATCGAACTTGCCGTACCGATTTTGACGACAATCTGTCCGCCGTTCATGGTTACGGTCATTTTACTTTTATTCCGCAATCAGATTAAAAACAATATGATTTATAAAGTATGCGCCTTCATCGGTCTCATTTTCGGCCTGTACTTCACAATTCAATCATATATTTAATTTTCTTGACTTTAATCTGTTTGCTAAGTATAATGATATTTGTCTATATTATATCAAATCCCTTGATACAGAGTAGTAAACCTGTTAAAGTTTTTACAGAAAGCAGGCGGTCGATGCAAGCCTGCAGCTTTTAAGTTGAACTCGCTGTGGAGGAGCACTTTCGTGCCGCTAATCCCGTTAAGATTTTAAGAGGACAGCTCATCTGTCAATCAGGGTGGTACCGCGATTAATTCGTCCCTGGCAATTATTGCCGGGGGCTTTTTTATTGCTCAAAAAAATTTACAGGAGTGTTAGATTATGGAAAAATACTGTCCGCAGACCATTGAAAAAAAATGGCAGAAAATCTGGGACGAAACAAATGCTTATCAGATTAAAACAGACCCGAACAAACCAAAATACTACGTACTGGAAATGTTCCCGTATCCTTCCGGCAATTTACATATGGGACATGTACGTAATTATTCCATCGGCGACGTTATCGCCCGTTATAAAACCATGAACGGTTTCAACGTTCTTCATCCGATGGGCTTTGACGCTTTCGGCATGCCGGCGGAAAATGCCGCTATCAAGCACGGTGTCCGCCCTTCCGACTGGACGGAGGACAACATGGCGAATATGACCCGCCAGCAGAAAGAAATGGGTCTTTCCTACGATTGGGACAGAAAAGTCGCTACCTGCCATGAAGATTACTATAAATGGACGCAGTGGCTGTTTGAACTGTTCTACAAAAAAGGTCTTGCCTACAAGAAAAAAGCTTCCGCCAACTGGTGCGAAACATGCCATACTGTACTTGCCAACGAACAGGTTATCGACGGCAAATGTTGGCGCTGCGACTCCGACGTCGTGAAAAAAGACCTTGAACAGTGGTTTTTAAAAATCACTGATTATGCCGACGTACTCTTAAAAGACCTCGACAAACTCGAAGGCTGGCCGAACCGCGTAAAAATCATGCAGGACAACTGGATTGGCCGCAGTGAAGGTGCGCAGTTCAGCTTCGACGTGCCGGAATACGGTGAAAAAATTCCTGTTTACACGACACGTCCCGACACCGTTTTCGGTGTTTCCTACGTAGTGCTTGCCGCTGAACATCCGCTCGTGAAAAAATTCATCAAAGGCAAGGAAAACGAACAGGAAATCCTGAAATTCATCGACGAAGTTCACAATATGAACGAAATCGAACGTACTTCCAGCGAATCGGAAAAGAAAGGCATGTTCACCGGCGTTTATGCCGTAAATCCGTTCAACGGCGAAAAAGTGCCTGTATGGGTAACGAACTATGTACTCTATGAATACGGCACAGGCGCCGTTATGGGTGTTCCGACGCATGATGAACGCGACTTCATGTTTGCGAAAAAATACAATCTGCCGATGAAAATCGTCATTCAGAACAAAGACAATTCCCTCACGCTCGAAACAATGGAAAATGCTTATGTCGACGAGGGCGTGCTCGTAAATTCCGGTCAGTTCACCGGTATGAACAACCGCAAAGCCATCACGGCGATGATTGACTGGCTTGAAGAAAACAAACTCGGTGAACGCCATGTAAACTACCGTCTGCGTGACTGGCTCATCTCCCGTCAGCGTTACTGGGGCGCACCAATCCCTGTAATTTACTGTCCGCACTGCGGCGAAGTGCTCGTACCGGAAGAAGACTTGCCGGTCAAACTGCCGCGCGACGTAAAATTTGAAACGGGTGCAACTTCGCCGCTCGCTCAATCCGAAGAATTTGTCAACTGCACCTGCCCGAAATGCGGCTCTCCTGCAAAACGCGAAACGGACACTATGGACACATTCATCTGCTCATCCTGGTATTATATGCGCTATGCTGACCCGCACAACGACAAAATGCCGTTCTCCAAAGAAGCAGTGGATTACTGGCTCCCTGTCGACCAGTATATCGGCGGTATTGAACACGCTATACTGCATCTGCTTTACTCCCGCTTCTTCACCAAAGTTCTAAAAGATGCCGGTCTCGTCAAATTTGATGAACCGTTCACCAACCTCTTAACGCAAGGCATGGTTATAAAAGACGGCTCCAAAATGAGTAAATCGAAAGGCAATGTCGTATCGCCGGAAGAAATCATCAAAAAATACGGTGCTGATACAGCGCGCATCTTCATCTTATTCGCCGCTCCGCCGGAACGCGACCTAGAATGGAGCGACCAGGGCGTAGAAGGCGCTTGGCGTTTCCTCCAGCGCGTATGGAGAATTGTTCTCTCTTATGCAGAAAAAGTGAAAGAAAACCAGCCGCTCGATACGAATGCTCTCACTAAAGACGAAAAAGAACTGTTCCGCATCTTAAACGTTACTATTCAGAAAGTAACGGAAGACGTAGGCGTTCGCGGCACATTCAACACGGCCATCAGCTCCGTCATGGAACTTGTTAATGCTTTCTACGCATTTAAAGACGGCAGCCTCAATGCAGGTCTCGCCCGCGAAGTTGTCATCAATCTGATTAAACTTCTCGCGCCGTTTGCACCGCATATCACGGAAGAACTCTGGCAGCAAATCGGTCAAAGCGGCAGTGTTCATCATACGACGTGGCCGACTTTCGACCCGGAAGCCACCGTTGCCGACGAAATTGAAGTAGTTGTTCAGATAAACGGCAAAGTCCGCTCCAAAATCATGATAGCTTCTTCCGCAACACGCGAACAGCAGCAGGAAAAAGCTCTTGCTGATGAAAAAGTCAAAAACCTGATTGACGGCAAAACCGTTGTAAAAGTAATCAGCGTACCGCAAAAACTCGTAAATATCGTAGTAAAAGGCTAATATAAAACCCGCTGTGTTAGTAAAGCATCGAGCTTTTAGCCAGCAACATAATAGTTTATATTCGTTCGATGTTATCACTTAACCTCACTAAATATAAACTATTATGCTGCTTTAAGAAATTAGCTAGCACGACAGATTAATATAAACTAAAAAATGTTGAAATCGGGGATTTTCCTGATTTCAACATTTTATTTTATCTCATAAAAAGGAATGTACATATCTATGGTAAAACAGCGTTACGAACTTCTGGACACTCTGCGCGGCTTCAGTCTTGTCAATATGATTTTCTATCATTTTATCTGGGATTTGATTTATATTTTTTCCGTTATCGACAATGTCTGGCCAAATTTATTTTACATCTGGCAGCAATTTATCTGTTCATCATTTATCTTCATCTCCGGTTTTTGCTGGCCGCTGAGCCACAATCACCTGCGGCGCGGTTTGACGATTTTTGCCTGCGGCATATTGATTACGCTCGTTACATATATTTTCCTGCCGCAAAACACTATTGTATTCGGTATTCTCACTTTTCTCGGTTCAGCTGCACTGTTTCTGCTCATTTTGCCCCAACAGCTTTTAAAAATAAAACCGCTGTACGGATTTATTTTAAGTCTCTGCCTATTCATTCTGTCAAAAAATATAACGCGCGGCTATCTCGGTTTTTCCTTCTGCAAAATCTCCCTGCCGCCGGAAATATACGCCAATCATTTCACCGCTTATCTCGGTTTTCCGCACGATAGTTTTTCCTCCGCCGATTATTTTCCGCTCTTGCCGTGGCTGCTTTTATTCAGCAGCGGTTACTATGCGTACCAGTACTGTTATGCAAAAAACATTCTAGCTAAATTCAGCCGCAAGATATTTCCGCCGCTTAATTTCTGCGGCAAACATTCTCTATTCATTTATCTTATACATCAGCCGCTAATCTATTTTGCATTATCTTTATCTATAGATTTTTAAAAATTTATTTCTTATACCTATTGACAAATTATATTTTAAAGTAGTATACTACATACAAGATAAGAATTAGGAGATGATAATATAACGAAAATACAGCGCACTTCTTTAAAAGCACAAGTATATGAATATCTGAAGCAGGCCATCATCAATGGCGAACTGAAAGTCGGAGAAATTTATTCTGAGCAGTATTTTGCTGACAAATTATCCATTTCCCGCACACCTGTCCGTGAAGCCATCTTGCAGCTGAAACATGAAAATCTCGTTGAGATAAAAGCCAATCGGGGTATCGTCATCAAGCCGCTGTACTTAGATGAAATAACCAAAATAATCGAAACACGGCTGGCAATCGAAGGATACAGCTCGACTGTTCTTGCCAGAAATCTGACAGATAATAGAGCTGCCGAACTGATTGCAAGCTTGACGGAAAACCTGCAAAAGCAGAAAGATATCTTAGCAAAAGACAATGCTTATTATGATTTCATGCTGCTGGATTTGGAATTTCACCAGAAGATAATTGATTTTACAGAAAATAATTATTTCACGGAAATCATTAAAATGTTGCGTACCCGTTTAGAAATAGCAACCTTGACATCACTTCATGCCAAACATCGTTTGGTTGATGCCTACAATGAACATGTAGCATTGATAGACGCCATCAAAACGGGCGACAGTGCCAAAGCGTTCAAAGCCTTCGATTTTCATATGCAGAAAACATTAGAAATAATGCATCAGTGCTATGATACATGAATTTCATGTATCATATTAATTAAAAGTGGCATGTTACACGTTATATTTTTTATCTTATAGTAGTATGTTACATGTAAAATCTTACATATCAAAAATTTAGGAGGAATTATTATGTTAAAAGTTGGTTTTATTGGACTTGGTATTATGGGCAGACCTATGACATTGAATTTATTAAAAGCCGGTGTGGATTTAACCGTATACGACATCAGTGAAAAAGCCGTTCAGGTTATTGCCGATGCCGGAGCCAAAACAGCCGCTTCGCCGAAAGAAATTGCGCAAAATACGGACATCATCATCACTATGGTGCCGAATGCGCCTATTGTAAAATCCCTGCTCGAAGGTGACAACGGTATTTTGGCAGGCATTAAAGAAAATTCCATTGTAATCGACATGAGTTCCGTTTCTCCTGTAGACTCCAAAAAATTTGCGGAAATGGTTGAAGCGAAAAATTGCAAATTCCTCGATTCTCCTGTAAGCGGCGGCGAACCGGGTGCTGTAAACGCTACGCTGGCTTTCATGATTGGCGGTGAAGCCGAAGTTGTGGAAAAAGCGCGTTTCGTCTTCAACGCGATGGGAACATCCGTTACTTTAGTAGGCCCGAACGGCAGCGGTTCCGTGGCCAAACTGGCTAACCAAATCATGGTAAACTTGAATATCGCTGCTGTATCCGAAGCGCTCGTACTCGCTACAAAAGCCGGCGCTGACCCGCAGAAAGTATACGAGGCAGTCCGCGGCGGCCTTGCCGGAAGCACTGTTTTGGACCAGAAAGCTCCGAAAATGATTTCCCGCAATTTTGCTCCGGGCGGAACACTTGCCATCAACTTAAAAGACATCACCAATGTAATGGCAACGGCCGACGCTCTCAGTGTACCGCTTCTGCTGACGGCTCAGTTAAAAGAAATCATGCACAGCCTCAAAGCAACAGGCCATCTCGGCGACGACCACAGCGGTATCGTTCAGTTCTACGAAAACATCTCCGGCGTAACCGTTCAATCCCCGCAAAAATAATAAATCCTTATAATAATGAGCTGAAAGCATATTCCATGCTATTTATGCTGTACTTTCTTCCTCATTTAGAGTATTTTCACGTTAGCTTTAGCTATTAAAAAGAAAAATTTTTAGCTATGTTTTTAGTTCAAATGTTTGAACGAAGTGAGTTTTTGAACGTTATAGATAAAAATTTTTCTTTTTAAAGTGAAAATCTCTAGTGGGCTACGAATTTAAGGCCTTTTCTTTTTGGGTACTTTTTATTTGGGCTACAAAGAAAAAGTACCTGGTGCAATATGAGAAAAATATTCGTAATAGCATTTTTTAATTATATTGCACCAAATTAATAGATATAATTATTCAATTTAATTTATTAAAATTTAAGAGGTTATATTATGGAAAAAATTCTGAAAACAAATTTGTTTGAAAATATACCACAAATTGATGAACACATTGTTGATGAAAAACTGCAAAAAGCGCTTGCTTCTTTAAATAAAAAAATCGTTGTGCTCGACGACGACCCGACCGGCGTTCAGACGGTTCACGATGTATCAGTCTACACCGACTGGTCGGAAGAAACGATTGCCGCTGGTTTTGCCGAAGAAAATCCGATGTTCTTTATCCTGACGAATTCCCGCGCTTTCACAGCCGACTATACAGCGCAGGTGCATAAAACCATTGCCCAGCGTATTGTGGCTGAAAGCAAAAAAACAAATAAGGAATTCATCATCATCAGCCGCAGCGACTCCACTCTGCGCGGCCATTATCCGCTGGAAACAGAAGTGTTGAAAGATACTGTTGAAGCAAATTCGGCCATTAAATTCGACGGCGAAGTTATGATGCCGTTTTTCAAGGAAGGCGGCCGCTTCACAATAAACAATATCCATTATGTACAGGAAGGCGATTATCTCACGCCGGCAGGCATGACTGAATTTGCCAAGGACAAAACATTTTCGTATAAATCCTCTCTTCTGCCGGAATACGTGGAAGAAAAAACACACGGCAAATTTAAAGCTGCCGATACGGTCTGCATAAGCCTCGCCGATTTGCGTGCATTGAAAACGGATGATATCGCCCAACAGCTGATAAATATAAAAAACTTCAACAAAGTTGTCGTAAACGCCGTAGATTACGTTGATGTCAAAGTATTCGTCATCGCTCTGATTAAAGCATTCCATGCTGGCAAAAATTTCCTGTTCCGCTCTGCTGCGGCACTGACGAAAGTTATCGGCGGCGTATCAGATAAAGCTCTGTTATCGCGCGAAGAACTTATTGCCGATAACGAAAACGGCGGACTTATCATCATCGGTTCGCACGTTAAAAAGACTACGCAGCAGTTCAACGAATTGCAAAAATGCAGCTGGATTAAATTCATTGAGTTCAATCATCTGCTCGTACTCGAACCAGAAAAACTGGAAGCTGAACTGAACCGTATCATCGCTGAAACGGAAAAATGTATTAAAAACGGTCAGACAACGGCTGTATTCACCGGCAGAAAACGCCTTGACGTCGGCTCGGAAGAAGAAAGTCTTAAAGTATCCGTAAAAATCTCCGAAGCCATCACCAGCATTGTGGCCAGATTGTCCGTTCAGCCGAGCTTCATCATCGCTAAAGGCGGCATTACCTCCAGCGATGTCGGCACAAAAGGTCTCAGTGTGAAAAAAGCCACTGTCATGGGACAGATAAAACCGGGTATCCCTGTATGGCAGACGGGCGCGGAAAGCAAATTCCCGTATATGCCGTACGTTATCTTCCCGGGCAATGTAGGCACACCGACGACATTGCGCGAAATCGTGGAAGAACTCGATAATAAAACTGCACAAGGATAAATAATTATGCTGATAAATCTAAAAAAAATGCTGCAGGCGGCGGAACAAAATAATTGCGCTGTCGGCTCTTACAATGTTTACAATCTCGAAAGTATTCTGGCCGTGAAAGAAGCCGTGGAAACGACAAAACTGCCTGCTATCATCGCTTTCGGCGAAAGTTACACGGCGCACGCGCCTATCGAAGCCATTGCCAGTATCGTTCATACACTGTTTATGACATCGACTGTGCCTGTCGTACTTCATCTCGACCATGCGCAAAATCCGTCCGTCATCAAGCAGGCTATCGACTGCGGCTTCACTTCCGTCATGTACGACGGCTCGCGATTGCCGCTGGCGGAAAATATCGCCAACTCGCAGAAAATCGTCAAAATGGCGCATGCTTCCAACGTAAGTGTTGAAGGTGAACTCGGCTACCTGAACAACGAAGACGGCAGCGGCGAGGCTTCCGCCTCATGTACCGATGTGAATGATGCCGTAAATTACACGGAAAAGTCAGGTATAGATGCACTGGCTATCGCTATCGGCAACGCTCACGGATTATATAAATCAGCGCCGCAGCTCAATTTTGCCCAGCTAAAAAAACTGCATGAAAACGTGCAATGTCCGCTGGTACTGCACGGCTCGTCCGGTATTTCCTTCGCCGACTTGCAAAAAGCCATTGATTTGGGCATACGAAAATTCAACATCAATACGGAAGTTTCCACAACGGGTGTAAAAGCGCTGCGCGAATATCTGGCGCAAAACCCGTATGAACAAAATCCGAATTTGCGTCTGGAAACGGTGCTGAAATACGCCCGCTCGCAAATGAGCTGCAAAATCGCCGAATTTATGCAAATTTTTGCCAACAAGGAGAAAATAAAATGAAATATGATGTTACGATAACGGGAATTGGCGACTTTTCCCTGCAACTTCTGCAACTGCGTGAAAGTATGATAATTTTCGATAAAGACGTTCCGTATGAATATCTGGAAATGGTCATCTCCCACACGAAAAGCGATATTAAAGGAAATATTTCCGTCGGTGATATAGTCGTCATTGCCGACAAGGAATATAAAATAACGGCAATTGGTTCGGAAGCTTTAAAAACGCTGAAAGAACACGGCCACTGCACACTCATTTTCAACGGAGCCGGCAGCGTAGAGCAGCCGGGACAGATTGCGCTTGCCGGACGCGGCATTCCGCGCGTAATGGTAGGCGACAAAATCACGTTTGAATGATTTAGTCGAAATAAAAAAGGGGGATGTTTATGGATACTACAATATTTCTTGTACTAACACTGTTTTCAGCTATCGCACTTGTCGTATTTTTAATTATGAAAGCCCGCCTGCACGCTTTTGTCAGCCTCGTTATCGCCTGCTTTTACGTCGGCGTTCTTACCGGTATGCCGTTACTTAAAATATGCTCGTCCATTGAAGCCGGTATGGGCAGCACGCTCGGATTTCTGGCTACCGTTCTCGGTCTCGGCAGTATTCTCGGCAAAATGCTGGAAGAATCCGGCGGTGCAGAACGCCTTGCCCGTACTTTAATCAACACGCTCGGCAAACAGCGCGCCAATTGGGCCATGATGATTGTCGGCCTTTTAACCGGTATTCCCGTATTCTTCCAGGTAGGCTTCGTTTTATTAATTCCGCTCGTAATCAGCGTTGCCCGCGCTACCGGTCTTTCCATCGTAGCTATCGGCGTGCCGATGGGCGTATCGCTGCAAATCGTACACTGTATGCTGCCGCCGCATCCGGCCGCTATGGCTATCGCGTCCACATTGAACGCCGACCTCGGCAAAGTCATCCTGCTCGGTCTTGTTGCCTGCATTCCTGCCGCTATCGTTGCCGGTCCTATCTATGCAAAACTTTTAAGTAAAAATATCAAAACCGATTTACAGGCACTTACTCAGCCGGTAAAACCCGTTGCCGACAGCGAACTGCCGAAATTCGGCATTACACTGTTCACCATTTTGCTGCCGATGATTATCATGGTCGGCAAAACCATATTCGATTTAACACCGCTCAAAACTTCACAATACGCCGATATCGTAAACTTTATCGGCAATCCGATTACAGCTCTTTTAATTTCCGCCTTTTTCGCTTACTGGTCACTCGGTCTTGCCCGCGGCTTCAACCGCAATCAGCTTTTAAAATTCACTGAACAGTGCTTCGGCCCTGTAGCCGGTATTCTGCTCGTTATCGGTGCCGGCGGTGCATTCAACAAAGTTCTACTCGACAGCGGTCTCGGCGTTCAGCTCGGCGCTATTTTAGCCAGCCTGTCTTTAAGCCCGCTCATTCTAGCATGGTTTGTCGCTGCCATGATGCGTTTTTCCGTCGGCTCGGCAACTGTTGCCATGATGACTGCCACCGGTATCGTACTGCCTGTACTGCCGCAGTATCCGGGACTTGACCCAGCGCTTGTCGCTCTCGCCGTAGGTTCCGGCGCAATCTGCTTCTCGCATGTAACGGACTCGGGATTTTGGATTGTTAAAGAATATTTCGGTATTTCCGTAGTGGATGCCTTGAAATCGTACACCCTCGCAACATGTGTTGCTTCCATCATTGCTATCTGCATGACGCTAGCACTTTCCACAATTATTTAAAACTCTTTTATCTAAGCCTCTTTAAAATAAATCATATAAACTTACAAGAGCTGCCGCATGAAGAAAATTTTTCTCCTTGCGGCAGCTCTTATTTATATTTGTAGAAACTATATTACTATTTGATTTTTAGAACAAACCGGTAATCTTGCCGTTGATATCGATATCCATATTTTCGGCAGCCGGTTTTTTCGGCAGACCCGGCATGGTGAGTACGTTGCCTGTGAGTGCAACGATAAATCCGGCACCGGCGCTTATGCGCAGTTCGCGTACAGTGATTTTAAAGCCAGTCGGCGCACCGAGTTTTGCCTGGTCATCGCTCAGGGAATATTGCGTTTTTGCCATGCAGATTGGCATTTTGTCAAGACCCGCCGCTTCCAGTTCAGCGATGGTCTTTTCAACGGTAGGTGTATAATTTACGCCGTCAGCGCCGTAAATTTGGGTAGCAATGGCATTGATTTTATTTTTAATCGTGTCGTTTTCATCATACATATAATGGAAATCGGACGGTTTTTCACATGCTTCGATGACTTTCTGCGCCAGGTCAACAGCACCTTCGCCGCCTTTTGCCCAAGCTTCAGAAATGCTGACGGATGCTCCCATGCTTTCGCAGAGTGCTTTAAGTTCCTTAAGTTCGTTTTCCGTATCCGTCGGGAAGGCGTTGATGGCAACAACGATTGGCAGACCGAATTTCTGGATGTTTTCAATGTGTTTGGCGAGATTTGTCATGCCTTTTTTGAGCGCTTCGATATTTTCCGTGCCGAGCTCGGTTTTAGCAAGACCGCCGTGCATTTTCAATGCGCGGATTGTCGCAACGATAACGACGGCATTCGGTCTGAAACCGGTGAAGCGGCATTTGATGTCGAGGAATTTTTCCGCGCCGAGGTCAGCGCCGAAACCTGCTTCCGTAACAGTGTAGTCAGCCATTTTCAAAGCGTATTTTGTCGCCATTACGCTGTTACAGCCGTGAGCGATATTGGCGAACGGGCCGCCGTGAATAAGCGCCGGAGTGCCTTCGAGCGTCTGAACGAGGTTCGGTTTGATAGCGTCCTTGAATAATAAAGTGAGCGCACCCGTTACGTTCAGTTCTTCAGCGCGTACAGGACGGCCGGAACGAGTGTAGCCGATAATGATGTTGCCGAGACGTTTTTTCATGTCTTCGAGGTCGGAAGTCAGGCATAAGATTGCCATCATTTCGGAAGCAACGGTGATGTCAAAGCCTGTTTCGCGCGGTACGCCGTGCGCTTTGCCGCCGAGACCGCAGATGATATTGCGCAATGCGCGGTCGTTGAGGTCGAGGACGCGCTTCCATGTAATGCGGCGCACGTCAAGGTCGAGTGCGTTGCCCTGCTGGATATGATTGTCGATAACGGCTGCTAAAAGATTGTGTGCCGTAGTGATGGCATGAAAGTCACCGGTGAAATGCAGGTTGATATCTTCCATCGGTACAACCTGAGCATAGCCGCCGCCTGCTGCGCCGCCTTTAAGACCGAAACACGGACCGAGCGACGGTTCACGCAGAGCGATAGTCGTTTTTTTGCCGAGACGGTGCAGTGCGTCACCGAGACCGATGCTCGTCGTCGTCTTGCCTTCGCCTGCCGGCGTAGGATTGATGGCCGTAACAAGGATTAATTTGCCGTTTTGTCTGTCTTTTAATGTATTCCAGTAGTTCAGAGAGATTTTTGCTTTATATTTTCCGTATAATTCCAGGTCGTCTTCTGGAATTTCAAGATGTTTGGCAATTTGGGTGATTGGCTGCATGACAGCTTCCTGAGCGATTTCAACGTCTGTTTTCATTTGGGTATTACCTCCAATAAGTTTTATATTAATATTATCTCATATCTCAGGGCATAAAAAAACGCCTGAGCATATGATTTTATGCCCAGACGGTCGACTTTTTGCAAATAGTACGGTTCACGTGGTTAATTCCACTTAAAATCCGTCAGTCCCGTACCGTTTATAAATTTATGTCTTTATTATAGCAAAGAGCATATTGATTAGCAAGCTGCATTTTTACGGCGATAACAGTATTTTGCAGCAGCATAGCGATAGTCAGAAGGCCGACGCCGCCCGGAACAGGCGTGATGGCTCCGGCTACGTTTACGGCGTTTTCGAAATCGACGTCGCCGACGAGTTTTTTCGGAGCAATGCGGTTGATGCCTACATCAATTACAGTCGCGCCCGGCTTTATCATATCGGCCGTGATGAATTTCGGTTTACCGATGGCGGCAACGAGGATATCAGCCGTTTGACAGATTTCTTTTAAATTTTTCGTATGCGAATGGCAGATTGTCACCGTGGCATTTTTGGATAACAGCAAATGCGCCATTGGTTTGCCGACGATATTGCTGCGGCCGATGACGACGGCGTGCGCACCGTCCATATTTATATGACTCGCTTCGAGCATTTTCAGGCAGCCGTGCGGCGTACACGGAACGAGAGCCTCTTGTCCCGTTACCATTTTGCCGACATTGATGGGATGAAAACCGTCGACATCTTTAAACGGATTGATTTCGTTCAGGATTTCCTCTTCGTGCTGAGCGATGGCTTTCGGCAGCGGCAGCTGAACGAGAATACCGTGAATTTCCTTACGGAAATTCAGTTCGTCGATTTTGCGGATTAATTCGTCCTTCGTCGTTGTTTCAGGCATTTCGATGACTTCGGAATAAATGCCGATTTCTTCGCAGGCTTTGTGCTTGTTGCGTACATATACTTTTGAAGCGGCGTTTTCCCCGACGATGATTACGGCAAGGCCGGGCGTTATGCCGCATTCCTGTTTCAGTCGTAAAACTTCTTTTTTCGTTTCCTCTTTAAATTGAGCGGCAAAAACTTTGCCGGATAAAATTGTGGCAGTCAAAAATAAGCACCTCCGCTAAGTTAAATCTATTAAAGTGAATATGAATATTACAATGGATACAATGCCGTTGCGCATGAAATACACCTGCGTCAGGCGGTGAAAATCATGCGGCGAGACGAGGCTGTGCTGATAGATGAGCGTGATGACGGCGATTAGAACACCGATATAGTAAATCCAGGATAAATCAAAATAAATTCCTGTCAAGATAAAACAGATTATGGAAACGATATGCACATAGGCGGCTATGCGCTGCGCTTTGGCCACGCCGAAACGGGTAGCCATGGAATGCAGCCCGTTTTTCAAATCAAACGCTCTGTCCTGACTGCCGTAAATCACATCAAAGCTGCCAATCCAGAGGCATACGCCGCCGCTTAAAAAGATGATGCCGAGCGGCAGCTGCCCCGTGACTGCCATATAACCGCCTGCCGGCGCCATGGCCAGTGCCATGCCGAGAAAATAATGGCACAGAAAAGTAAATCTTTTCGTATAAGGATAAAACAGTAAAAAGAACAGGCAGATTGGCGTCAGTTTCAGACAAATCGGCGCCAGCTGGGCGGCGGAAAACAAAAACAAAGCCAGACTGACAATGATGAGTGCGACAACTTCAACCGGCTTAATCGTACCGGCAACGAGCGGACGTTTTTTCATGCGCGGCTGAATTTTGTCAAATTTTAAATCAACAATATTGTCCATAGCAAGAGCGGAGCTTCTGGCGCCGACCATAGCGAGCGTTACCCAGATAAAATCGTGCAGTGAAGGGATACCCCTTGCCGCAAGGAATAATCCCATATAGGCAAAGGGTAGAGCAAATACAGTGTGATGAAGGGCGATATTGTTGATATGAGCTGTTAATTTACTCAAGACCAAGTTCCTTCCATTTATTATCTACAATTTTCTTGATATCATCGGTCATGGTTATTTCATCCGGCCATTCGCGCGTATGACCTTCTTCCGGCCACGTTTTCGTGGCGTCAATGCCGATTTTCGTACCCCATTTCGCCATCGGCGAGGAATGGTCGAGCGCATCGAGCGGGCCGTCCACCATGACTAAATCGTGTTTGGCGTCGATATTGTTGTAAACGCGCCACCATACTTCTTTTTCGTTCTGCACGTCAACATGTTCGTCAACGACGATAATCAGTTTGGTGAACATCATCTGTCCCATGCCCCAAAGTGCGTGCATGACTTTTTTCGCCTGCTGCGGATACGTTTTCTTGATGGAAACCATCACGCAGTCATGGAATACGCCTTCGAGCGGGAAATTGATATCGCGGATTTCTGGAATTGCCTGCTGGAGCAGCGGCAGGAAAATGCGTTCCGTAGCTTTCGCAAGATAGCAGTCCTCCATCGGCGGTTTGCCGACGATTGTCGCCGCATAAATCGGATTTTTGCGGTGCGTGATACAGGTGATATGGAAAACAGGATAATCATCCGCGAGAGAATAATAACCCGTATGGTCGCCGAACGGACCTTCGCGGCGCGTTTCGCCGATATTTACATAGCCTTCCAGCACGATTTCGCTCGTCGCCGGAACTTCCACATCGACCGTTTTGCATTTTACCATTTCCACCGATTTCTTGCGAAGAAAACCGGCAAATACCATTTCGTCGATATCGCGCGGCAGCGGAGCCGTAGCGGAATACGTAACGACAGGGTCAGTACCGATAGCTACAGCAACTTCGATTTTGTCCATGCCCAATTCTTTATATGCACGGTAATTGCTGGCGCCGTCTTTATGCAAATGCCAGTGCATACCCGTCGTCTGTCCGTCATATTTTTGCAGGCGGTACATGCCGACATTGCGCTTGCCCGTTTTCGGATTGCGCGTGAAAACAAGCGGCAGAGTGATAAACGGTCCGCCGTCCTGCGGCCAGCATTTTAGAATAGGAAATTTATCCAAAGTAGGATTATCAGTGATGACAACTTCCTGACACGGTGCTTTTTTCACATATTTTGGGAAATTGATAGCCCTTTTTGCCGTCGGAATAATGTGCAGCAAATCCATTTTGTGCTGCAGGGAAATATACGGCAATTTCAGAATTTCGCGCAGTTCATTCGGAATTTCCTCCAAATCATCCACGCCGAAAGCCAGAGCAAGGCGCTCCTTGCTGCCGAATGCGTTCATGAGTACCGGCATATCGTAGCCGATTACATTTTCAAATAAAAGAGCGACATTTTTATCGCCTTCCATCTTCGATACGCGGTCGGTGATTTCCGTAATTTCCAGATTGCAGTCGACCGGCGTTTTTATGCGCTTGAGCCAGCCGCGTTTCTCAAGTGCGTCGATATATTCTCTTAAATCATAAAAAGCCAAGAATTTCACTCCTTAGAAAATTATTTTGCATGGAATATTATACCATATTTATATGAGTTGTTCATTTTTCTTTGAAGCTCAAAGAAAAACGAACCAAAAAGAAAACCTTTTTAAACGTTCCGCTATCGCTGCACTGGGCGAGCCTTCGTAGCTCTTCTTTAAAAAGAAACAGTACAACGGCTCGAAACGCTCGGAATTTGGCTCGTGCCTTCTAATTCCAGCCGAAACTTAAATTGAGCTGTTGATACGATATTTTGCTGGTCATGCTAAATCTTTGTCTGCGTTGGAGATTTTTACGGTAGCTTTAGCTATTAAGAAAATAGTTTTTTAGCTCTGTTTTTAGTTTAAATGTTTGAGCG
>JFBN01307394.1_pt1 | contig 49097 bp, 43 predicted proteins | sample 768741 | NCBI WGS metagenome assembly JFBN01 (sample SAMN01983846, study PRJNA193217) | chicken gut metagenome | biome: terrestrial biome; isolation source: ceca of Broiler chicken | host: Gallus gallus | place: United Kingdom: England | collected 2010-09-07
TTTTTTCTTAATAGCTAAAGCTACCGTGAAAATCTCCAACGCAGACAAAAATTTAGCATGAGTAGCAAATTACAGTATCAACAGCTCAAATTTTAGTTTTTGCTTAGTACCCAAAGGCACGAGCCAAATTCCAAATGTTTCGAGCCGTTGTACCGACTAATATTTATCAAAGAGCCGCGAAGGCTTGCCCAGTGCAGCGTAAGCGAAACGTTAAAAAGGTTTTTTCTTTTTGGTTCGTTTTTCTTTTGACCTTTCAAAAGAAAAATGAACATAAAAAAAGGACAGATATAAATCTGTCCTTTTGTATCTTTATTAAATCTTTTATCAGAAGAAGAATTCAATCTGGCTGAAGATTTTTTCTGCGTCATTGTCGCCTTCTACATAGCTGTCTTCACCAGTGAAGTACTGAACTGTAGCAAGGATGTTTTCAGCAGGTACATACTGAACGCCAGCTACGAAACCTTTCTGACCGCCGGATACATCATCGTATGTCGGAGCCGGAACGGAGTTAAGACCAAGGTCAGCATAACCAGCATACATGCCCCAGGAACCAGCGTCAGCAACGTCAGCACCTTTATAGTTTACAGTTGCTCTCCATGCATCGTCATCTTCTTCAGCGGAAGTGTTCTGAGCATATTCAGCATTTAATGCTAAGCTGCTATTGAAAGCGTATTTACCGCCAACATACCAGATCTGAGCATCTGTATCATTGCCATAGCTAGCATTTAATGTATCTGCTTCAAGACCAGTTAAAGCATTGTAACCAGCATTAAGAGCTAATTTATCATTTGGAGTGTAGTCAAACTGAATGCCATAGAAATCAGAAGTGATATCACTGTTAGGAGTATTAACAAACATAGAACCAATGTTAGTACCGTTTGCCCAAGATTCAGCTAAATCATTTCTATAACGACCAGCAGTTAATGTAGTCTGGAATACATCGCTACCGCCTTTGTACTGAACACCATTGATACGATCATCGAATACGAGACCAGTTGCAGTGAATGCAGAAAGACGACCAGCCTGTACAGTGCCACCGAAGAGAGGACCTTCAACATAAGCGAGGTCAACGCTTGCATCATTATCAGTTGGGTCAAAACCAGCATTGTTAGCAGAACCCATATCTAAGCTGTAGTTGATACGAGCGTTAGCAGTCCAACCGGATTCACCGATATAAGCTTTTGGAGTTAAGCGGAACATAACTCTGTTGTAAGTGGAATCGCTACCATTATCATGGTCAGCATCCCAATAACGATAACGGAGTTCTCCGCCCCATTTAACGTTGTCGGATTTCTTTTCGAGGTCAGCAACGCGAACACCGAGGTTGTCGAGTTCTTCAGCGAATTCAGCAGCTAATTTGTCAACGAGAGCTTTATCAGCTTTGTCGATGTCAGTTTTAGCCATAGCGCGAGCTACGATCTGAGCCATTTCATAACGAGTCATTGTGTTCTGGCCTTTGTAAGTGCCGTCCGGATAACCGTCGATTACACCATCAGCAGCCAAAGTGGATACAGCGTCATATGCCCAGCTATCAGCAGGAACATCGCTGAAAGGATTTGCAGCAGCAAAAGTTGTGCTAGCAGCGCCTACTACGAGAGCAGCAGTAATTGCAGAAACAAGAGTTTTTTTAGACATAATAAAACTCCTCCTCTATAATATAATAAATTTTTGCTCTCGAAAAAATTTATCGCTCGGAGATTTTATTGTGTATGAGTATCCACGTTTCCTCAACTTTTATATCCCTTTGCTCTATCTTTTTTCTTGAGCTAGTTAAATAATACCATAATATTTTACAAAATGCAAGTTTTTATACGATTTATTACCGAATATTACATTATCTTTACAATATTTTTCGGCTGTAAAACCTTGCTACATAAGGATTTTACACAAAAATCACTTTATAAATATTAGTTTCAAAAACAACTATTGGGATAGTACTTTTTCTTTGAAGCTCAAAGAAAAAGTACCCAAAAAGAAAACCTTTTTTTACGTTTCGCTATCGCTGCACTGGGCGGGCCTTCGCAGCTTTTCTCTAATAAGAAGCGGTACGACGGCTCGAAATATTAGAATTTGGCTCGTGCCTTCGTTCTCAGTAAGAACTAAATTTGAGCTGTTGACACTGTAATTTGCTATTCATGCTAAAACATTCATCCATGTTAGAGTATTTTCACGGTAGCTTTAGCTATTAAAAATAAAAAGATTTAGATATGGTTTTAGTTTAAATGTCTGAGCGTAAGCGAGTTTTTAAACGTTATATCTAAATCTTTTTATTTTTAAAGTGAAAATCTCTAGTGAGCTACGAACTAAGGCACTTTCTTTTTCGGCAACTTTTCTTTGTGCCAGCAAAGAAAAATTGCCTGGCGCAATTATATTGCGCCAAACCAATAAATATCTTGCAATATCATAAAAAAGTGATATAATGAAAGTGCGAAAAATTACAATATCTTTTATACTAAACAAATCCTGTGAAGTTGCCGCTTTGCAGGATTTTTTATTAAAATAAGACCCTATAAAGTTGCCGCTTTATAAGGTCTCTAACATTATTTGCCGCTAATGCTAAAGCGTTCGGGATAGTTACTGTTATTGCCTATCTATCCACTTGCAGATGTAATGCGAAACGATACCTGCCATAATAGACACAATCAGGGATATTACAATATCTTCCATACTAAACCCTCCTTTCTGTTACCAGATTGGAGTTACAGTAACGCACATATTATATCACTCATTGATAAAAATATAAATCTATCAATATGTATTTATTATATTGAAAAAAAGACTGCCTTATTTCAAGACAGTCTTTCTATTGTTGTGAACAGTCATTCTTTACAAGCATATGAACTTTGAGAGATGGCTGACACGCCAATATCAGACTATCTCTCTTTTATCTGATTATACTATAACGAAATTGTATTTGCAAACAAAAAGACTGCTCTAAAACAGGGCAGTCTTTTTGCTTTTTCAGTTTGCTTCTTATTTAAAGAAGCGATGTGTGTCTTCAATAACTACAAGTTCATCCACTCTGACATCCAGAGCTTTGGCAATCAGTGCAATTACGTAAAAAGTCGGCTGGCGTTTGTCATTTTCGATGAAGCTAATCATAGCCGTGCTGACACCGGCTTTTTTTGCCAATTGTTTCTGGGTCATATTTTTTTCATGTCTTATTTCTGCAATTATGTATTTTATTGACATTACAAAGCACTCCTTTCTAATTGGTAATGGGAGATAATATCCAATCGCAAATATCATGGAGTGTTTGTAATCAACTATTAAGCCTCATTATCATATTAAATTTTAAATTGTAAACTTCAATTCAAGCTTACATATTATACTATAGCACAATCTGTTAAACTATGGTTATTTTCACGAAAAAAGTTGCCTGATTTTACTAAATTAAATGCAGGCAACTTCTATGGATTATAAATCTTTGACTATTTCTTTCAAATAAGCAGCGAACGGCGCGGATAAATCATCGCGGCGCAGGGCAAATTCCACTGTAGCTTTCAAAAAGCCCAGTTTGTCGCCGACGTCATAGCGTTTACCGGCGAAATTGTACGCATAGACATTTTCTCTTTTGGCCATGACGCGAAGCGCATCGGTGAGCTGGATTTCTCCCCCTTTGCCCGGTTTCGTGTTCTGCAATACTTCAAATACATCCGGCGTGATGATATAGCGGCCGAGTACTGCCATCTGGCTCGGTGCTTCTTCCACGGAAGGTTTTTCAATCATGTCTTTTACCTTCATTAATTGTTCGTTAATCGTCGGCTCACCTGCTACGATACCGTAAGAAGATACTTTTTCCTTCGGCACTTTCTGACAGCCCAAAATCGTCGCGCCCGTCTGGTCGTACATATCAATGAGCTGTTTGAGCGCCGGTTTCTGCGGGCTTTTGTTGTACACCACATCATCGCCCAAGAGCACGGCAAACGGTTCATTGTCAATAAACGCACGGGCGCATAAAATCGCATCGCCCAATCCGCGCATATGCTTCTGGCGAATGTAATGCACGTTGATTTCCGAAATCGCCTGTACCATTTTGAGCATTTCCGTCTTGCCTTTGGCTTTTAAATCCGCTTCCAAAATAGGCGTGCTGTCAAAATGGTCCTCAATCGCACGTTTGGCATGACCGCTGATAATCAGAATATCTTCAATCCCGCTCGCGAGCGCTTCCTCCACGATATACTGAATGGTCGGTTTATCTACAATCGGCAGCATTTCCTTCGGTGTTGCTTTCGTCGCCGGCAGAAACCGCGTACCGAAACCGGCAGCAGGAATAACCGCTTTTCTAATACGTTTCATAAAAAATCCTCCCTAAAATCTGCAAGATACAATATCTGTATAACTTCTATTTATTATTTATATCATTATATTCTCAGCTCGACAGCAAAATTCCTTTAATTTGTTTTCTTCTATTATAATATTACCCGTTGTGCTAGTAAAATATCTAGCCTGAACCAGCAGTATAATAGTTTATATTCGCTGCCTGTTGTCACTTAACCTCACTAAATATAAACTATTATACTGCTTTGGAAAATCAACTAGCACAATAAGTATAATATATTAATATTAGAGGATTGCAAAATTTTTAATCGAATTATAATAAATAAGCTATAACGGTTTTTATCTATTTATGATATAATAGCTCTAATGACTTAATGTTTTTTAGGAGGATATCTTATGAAAAAGCAATTTTTGGCAATTATCTGTTCTGCGCTATTTGCATTGGGAATAGGTTCAACGGCTTCCGCGGCGGAAGTTTATCAGCCGGCGGCTAACGCATCCGTAGCTACCATCAACTACCAGTATGTATTAGCTAACCTTCCTGAAAGTAAATCCATCCAGCAGTCCATGGCAAAACTCTCAGAAGATGCGCAAAAGGACTTTGAACAGTCTGTTAACGAAAAGATGAACCCGGAGGAAATCCAGAAAGTTCGTATTCGTGTCGCTACTGAATTAAGACAAAAACAGATTGATTTGGTAAAACCTGTACAGGAAAAAATTAATAATGCAATTCAGCAGGTTGCTCAGCAGCATGGCTATACGGTAATCATCAGCGCCGATGTGGCTTTATATACATCTGCCGATGTTACACAGGAAGTATTGAATGCTCTCAAATAATTGAAAAACAGTGCAGGTACGTTTGTACCTGCTTTTTTATTTAAAATTTGAAGATGAGAAGGTGTTTTCATGGGTGTATTGAAATGGTGGCAAAAAACGATTGTTTATCAGATTTATCCAAAATCTTTCTGCGACAGCAACGGCGACGGTATCGGCGATATACCGGGCATTATCAGCAAGCTCGATTATCTTGAAGGGTTGGGCGTCGGTGCAATTTGGCTTTGCCCTATGTACCCTTCACCGCTTGTTGACGGCGGTTACGATATCTCCGATTACTGCGCCATAGCGTCTGAATACGGAACTATGGCGGATATGGAAAATTTGATAAGCGAAGCGGGCAGACGCAATATTAAAATCGTAATGGATTTGGTGTTTAACCATACGTCCGATAAACATCCGTGGTTTGAAGCGTCCCGCAGCTCCAAGGATAATGATAAGCGCGACTGGTATATCTGGCGTGACGCCAAAGCTGACGGCAGTGCGCCGACGAACTGGCGCGGTCTTTTCGGCGGACCGGCATGGACGCTTGATGAAAAAACGGGACAGTATTATCTGCATACGTTTACGGCAGGCCAGCCGGATTTAAACTGGGAAAATCCTAAGGTGCGCCAGGCACTGTATGATGTATGCCGCTTCTGGCTCGATAAGGGCATAGGCGGTTTCAGAATTGATGCCATTGTGTACATCAAAAAACCGGACGTATTCGAGGATTTGCCGGCGGACGGACCGGATGGGCTCGCCAGCGTGGCAAAAGCGGACGGCTGCCGAGAAGGTATTCTCGATTTTCTCTATGAATGGAAACGCGAAGTTTTCGCTAAATATCCTGATATATTTACTGTAGCTGAAACGGACGGTGTAACGGCGAAAGACTTCCATAAATGGATAGGCGCAAACGGCGCATTTGACATGCTGTTCGATTTCAGCCATATGATTTTGGGCTTTGACGGCGATTTTTCCTGGCATAAACGCCAGCCGTGGAAATTAATTGACATCAGGACACCGTTTACAGCCAATCAGGAAGTGACGAAAGAGGACGGCTGGGTGGCAAATTATTTTGAAAACCACGACCATCCGCGCTGCGTTAATCACTTTTTCCCGAAAGGCACTGATACGGAACTTGCAGCCAAATTCATTGCGACAATCCTGCTTACCCTGCGCGGCACGCCGTTTATCTATGAAGGTCAGGAGTTGGGCATGACGAACGTAAAATGGCCGTCGATAAAAATGTACAAGGACGTTTCATCCATCGGGCAGTATGAACTGGCGCTAAAAGACGGGCTTTCGCCGAAAGAAGCGATGAAAGGCATCTGGGAAAACAGCAGAGACAATGCCCGCAGCCCGATGACCTGGAACAATGGTTCGCATGCAGGTTTTACAACGGGCAGACCGTGGCTGCCTCTCAACGATGAATACGGCTCAATCAATGTGGAAAGTGAATTGCAAAATGAAAATTCCGTGCTCAATTACTATAAAAAACTGATTGAATTGCGCGGCGAACATAAAGCTTTAACGGAAGGCAGCTATGAAGAACTGCTGTCCTACAGTCCGGGAATATATGCTTATGCGCGTACCACGGAAGACAAATCGGAACGCATAATCGTCATCGCCAACACAACGGCTAAAATACGCGGCTACAAAGTTTCGGAACTTAAAGGCGCACAGCTTTTGATTTCCAATTACGGCAACAGAGAAAAAACACTGCTCCGCTCGTATGAAATCCGCGTGTACAAAGTAAAACAGTAAATAAATCCGTTGGGTTAAGAAAAACATCGAGCTTTTAAGCCAGCAGTATAATAGTTTAAGCGAGGTTAAGTGATAACATCGAACGAATATAAACTATTATACTGCTTTTAGAAATCAACTAGCACAACGGATGTAAATAAAAATACCTCTATTAGATAAAAAACTAATAGAGGTGTTTTTTTATAATGATACAGCAGCAATAACTTTGTCGAGCATGTGCTTGATATCTTCCGGCAGAGCGTCGATAAAGCGCTGCGGTATAGCGTCAAAGCCGTAGAAGCAGCCGGCAAGTCCGCCGGTGATGGCTCCGATAGTATCGCTGTCGCCGCCGTAGTTTACGGCAGTGATGAGCGCGTCTTCAAAATTGTCCGTATTCATGAAGGCGTGCAGCATGGTGATGATACTGTCATAAGCGGAAGCGGTCGGCTGGACTTCTTCATTTTTATAATCATAGTACATGGTGCTGTCAAGCATTTTGTCCATATCCTTTTTGCCGATTTCGCCGTTTACGATACGAAAGATAAACTGGCTGTAAATGCGGCAGGCATTGTCCGACTGCGTATTGACATGCGTCATATTGGAAATATCGAGTGCCTTGCTGACAGCATCGTATTCAGTTTTATAGTAAAGCGCCGGATAAAGCGTATTTAAAATAGCGCCGTTATCCACGCTGCCGCGATTGCTGAACACGTCGACCTGCGCGGCTGATTCATGCCAGCGGGCTTTCGGAATAATATATTTGCCGTGTCCTTTCGACATGGTTTTGTCGATACTGCGAAGCGCCGTGTCGCTGATGTCTTTCGGGCGGCTTATTGCCCAGTTGATAAAATTTTTGCCGATTTCACCGAAAGGGTTTTCCGGCTGTTTCATAATGCCGTAAGCTGTAGCGAGCATGAGTGCCGTTTCGTCTGTGCCTTCGCCCGGGGCTGTTTTGAGCCAGCCGCCGCCAATCATATCGCGAACTGTGCCGAATTGAGCTTTTATCTGCTCCTGCGGCATAAATTCCAGCGGTGCGCCGAGAGCATCGCCGACAGCTGCTCCGTAAAGTGCGCCTTTAATTCGATTTAATTTGTCCACAAAATTTCCTCCAATAAAAAAATCATATAAATATATGATAAATCACCGGAACGATAAGAGCAAGCAGCATATTACCGACGCGGATATGTATGATATTGGCAAAAGTCAGATTTATGCCGATGATGGTGATTAATACGTTGCCGATATAGCAGATATCATTGATTAATGCTTGTGTAAGATACGGTGCGACAAAACCGGCGCCCAGCGTAATCAATCCCTGATAGATAAAAAGCGGCAAAGCGGCAAGCAGTACGCCCGCTCCCATCGTGGAGGCGAAAACCATGCAGATGACACCGTCAAGAACGGCTTTCGTCAAGAGCAGGCTGTAATCGCCGGACAGTCCGTCCTGCAAAGCGCCGATAATAGCCATAGCACCGATACAGATTACGAGCGTAACGGTAACGAATGCGTCAACGAATTTGGAGCTTTCATCGGCATGAAATATTTTGCGGGCGACTTCGCCGAGCTGTTCCAGTTTTGCTTCAATATTGATGATTTCACCGATTAATATACCGATTAGCAGCGAAAAAATCATCAGCATAGTTCCCGTCGTTTCCAGATGACCGTCTTTGAATACGAGCATTTGCGCCAGTGTGCCGCCGATGCCGATGAACAGGACGGCAATGCCCATCGCCTGCAGCAGTGAATCCTGCAGCGATTTTTTTATGCCTTTTTTCAAGAACAGACCGATACCGCCGCCGATTAATACAGCGAGCGTGTTGGCGATTGTACCTAAACCAATCATGTGAACACTCCCTTATTTTTGTTATAGAAAATATTATAGCATTTTATCTCCGAGTGTGCGAAACAGCGGGAAATATCCGTTGATTTTTGCTTATCAAAGTATACAAATTAACACTGTGTTTAAATGTATACATTTATAAAACTATTGACAAAATACAAATGTCGTTATAATATAATAAACAAAACATTGAGTAGTTTATACAAGGGCGTATGAATTATCTGTTCATACGCCCTTTTTATATAGATTTATTTATTTACTTATTAACTTATTAAATTGCTAAGGAGGTACATATATGTTTGAAGCTGTTAATTCGTTTGTAACTTCGGTGAACGGCATCGTCTGGGGCTGGGGAATGATAATTTTACTGTTAGGCACTCATATTTTCATGACGCTGCGGACGAAAGGCATTCAGCGGAGATTAATTCAGGGAATAAAATTATCTGTTACGAAAGATAAAGAGGCGGAAGGCGAAGTCAGCCAGTTCGGTGCGCTCACGACGGCGCTGGCGGCAACTATCGGCACAGGCAATATCATCGGTGTCGGTACGGCAGTTGCGCTTGGCGGTCCGGGAGCCGTTTTCTGGTGCTGGCTTACAGGTGTATTCGGTATTGCGACGAAATACAGCGAAACGCTTATTTCCGTTAAATACCGCGTTAAAACGAAAGACGGCAGAATGCAGGGCGGCGCTATGTATGCGCTGGAACGCGGACTGAATATGAAATGGCTCGCTGTATTGTTTGCCTTTTTCGGCGGTTTTGCCTCTTTCGGCATAGGCTGTGCTACGCAGGTAAATGCCATAGCTACCGTTTGCAGTGAAAATCTCGGCATTCCTGCTTGGACTGTAGGCATCATTATTGCCGTTCTCGTGGCTCTCGTTATTTTCGGCGGCATAAAATCCATCGCTTACGTATGTGAACGGCTCGTTCCGTTTATGGCGGCATTTTATGTGCTCGGCTGTCTGGCTATCTTAGTCATCAATGCTGATTTTATCATTCCGGCAATCGAAACAATTATCACTTTGGCATTTAATCCGGGTGCGGCAGCAGGCGGTCTTGTCGGCGGCGGTATTATGCAGGCTATGCACTTCGGGGTAGCCCGCGGACTGTTCTCCAATGAATCGGGCATGGGCTCGGCTCCGATTGCGGCTGCGGCTGCTCAGACGAGAAATCCGGTCCGTCAGTCGCTCGTTTCCATGACGGGTGTTTTCTGGGATACCGTTATTGTCTGCGCTATGACCGGTCTTGTACTCATTTCCAGCATCATGAAAAATCCGGAAATAGATATGGGCGCAATTCGCGATGGCGGCGTGCTGACGACGCTGGCTTTCGACCAGATACCGTATATCGGTCCGTTCATTCTCGTTGTCGGCATTATAACATTTGCTTTTTCCACGATTTTAGGCTGGGCTTATTACGGTGAAAGATGTGTTGAATATTTTGCCGGTAAGAAAATACTGACAGGATACAAAGTTCTTTATCTTGCAGTAGCCGTTATTGCGCCGATTGTTTCGTTAAATCTCGTTTGGCTCATCGCCGATACTTTAAACGCCATGATGGCAATACCGAACCTTATCGCCGTATTGCTTCTGTCGCCGGTCATTGTAGCTGAAACGAAAAAATACCTCAACAATATCGATGCTAAAGATACGGAGCCCGTTCCTTATCTGGAAGATATTAGAAATAAAGAAGTCGTTCCTACAGAGGAACTTGTAAAATAAAATTATAACAAAAAAACTGTACGCTGAAAGCAAATGCGCATGAACTTTCGGCGTACAGTTTTTTTGTCCGGATAAAAGGAAGTTGCATTTTCAAAAAGAATACATAATATAAGTAAGAGATTTTACTTGTTGTAATAGTAGAACAGCTAGCTTACAGCCAGCAGTATAATAGTTTATATTCATTCGATGTTGTTACTTAACCTCACTAAATATAAATAATTATACTGCCTTGGGAAATCAATTGGCACAACAAGTAGTGTATAAGAAAAATATTTTATAAAGGAGGTAAAAATTATGTTAAAGAAAAAAATAAAACGGGGCATAAGCATTATAACATTCGCTTTTTTCCTCAGTACATCAATCAGTTTTTCTTTTATCGATACGGCAGCGGCTGCGCCGCCTCCGCCCAAGCAGGGACAGATAAAACCGCCGCCGCCGCGAAGAGCCGTAACAAGACCGGCAGCAAGGCAGGCACGGCCGAATATAAAACCGGCGCCGCGACCGCGGGTGTCAAGACCGGCATCCCGGCCGAACCGTACAGTAAAACCGATGCCGCGCCCGGCAAGGCCGAATATTAAACCACGACCGGCGGCAAGACCAGGCTCGGCGGTAAAACCAATACCACGACCGCGACCGGGCAGTATCAAACCGCCAGCAAGACCAGCACGGCCGGCGATAAAACCGGGAAGCAGTATAAGGCCGTCAAGACCGAATATTACTAGGCCGCGTCCCGGCAGCAACATAAAACCGTCCAAACCGGGAGCAATCCGACCGCCGCGCAGGCCGGGCGAAAACATGCGTCCGCCGATGCCGCCGCGCGTCAACCCGGATAAACACAGACCGCCGCAGGGCGATAAACGGCCGATTTTAAGACCGCGGCCAGACGGCGATAAAGTCAAACCGCCGGCAGTTCGACCGGGCTTTCGTCCCGACAGACCCAGACCGGATAGCGACAAATTCAGACCGATAAAAGATAAAAACCCGGCACTTCGTCCGCATCACGACCGTCCGCCAATACCGCCGAAGCATCATAAACCGCCGAAGAAACCGCATCATAAATTCAAACTGCATGACAGATTTGTACCGCCACCGCCGCCGATATATCACAGAGCACCGCGCTGGCTGTTGTTCTCCGGCAGTTTCATTTATCCGTATCCGACAACGGTAGTAAATCACGTGGTGATGGATTATTCGTATCTGAATACGGCAGACGGCGTTTATCTGGACAATTTCGTAAAGACAAAATACATTGAAGGCGAATACGAAGGACAGGATTACTACGCCGATTATTATATCGACAAAAACTCGCTGGAAGTCGTACAGTACAATCCACCTGACTACATCATTCGCGTAAATGAAGTTTCATTCGACAATGAAAATATGGACAGCCCGTATATCACGACATGGGAATTCAAATACAATCTCGATTACCGCACCGTATATTTCCGCAATGTCTACGACAGCTACCAGATAGAACCGAAAGACTGGACGTTTTTAAACACATACAACGATGAATACTATCTCCTGCCGACGGCGGAAATGGCATTCTATCTGGCGTACAAATACCGTTTCTTCGACAACCAGCCGGACAGTTTCTATGATGTAGCTACGTTATAATTGCTAAATAAAAAACACCTGTTTTACAACTTGGTAAAGCAGGTGTTTTTTGTATGTTATTTATTTATTTTTTCTTCTGACCGTAGTAAGCGTTAGCGCCGTGTTTGCGCAGATAGTGTTTGTCGAGCAGTTCCTGCTGCATTGGTGTCAAATCCGGATTGAGCGTCATAGCATGATAAGCCATGAATGCCACTTCTTCCAGCACAACAGCTTTTTTTACAGCGGCAATCGGGTCTTTTTCCCAAGTGAACGGGCCGTGCGAATAAACGATTACGCCAGGAACGTCCATCATTTTAATGCCGCGCGTTTTAAATGTTTCTACGATGACATTACCCGTTTCTGCTTCATACGAACCGCCGATTTCTTCCGGCGTCATAGCGCGGGTGCATGGAACACCGCCGTAAAAATCGTCGGCATGCGTCGTACCGAGAGCTGGAATATCGCGGCGTGCCTGTGCCCACGAAGTTGCATAGCGGGAATGTGTATGTACAACACCGCCGATTTCCGGGCATGCCTGATAAATTTTGATATGCGTATCCGTATCGGAGGACGGATTGTAATCGCCTTCAACGACTTTTCCCGTATTGATGTCAACGACTACCATATCTTCAGCCTTCATCGTATCGTAATCAACACCGGACGGTTTTATGACCATTAAGCCTTTATCGCGGTCAATACCGGAAACGTTGCCCCATGTAAATGTAACCATATGATATTTAGGCAGCATTAAATTGGCTTCAAATACAACTTTTTTCAAATTTTCTAACATTCTAGCCACTCCTTTTTATGTCGAACAATTAAATAAATATCTTTTAAATATATTATACAACTTTTTCCGTAAATGACAATATAAATCATACAACTTTATGGATGTTTTTAGCTAAAATGTTTTGATAAAAACAAAAAGGCTTGATTTCGATTGGTTTCGAAGTCAAGCCTTTTATATTAGCGCTCTAATTTATGTTCGAGCTCTTGTATTTTCTTTTTATGATGTTCAATGGCGAATTTCAAATGTGTCTGAACTTCATCGCTGTCCGCCGCCTCCAGAGCTGTTTCCAGCTTTGCCAGACGGTCTCTGATTTCCAGAAGTTCATTGCTTAAAATGCTCGGTTCGTTCAAACCGATGCCGTAAACGGTGCGAATGTCATTCAGTACGATATCCGCATAGCCGGGCTCGGAGGAAACCTCTTCGAGATATTTAGCCAGTTCATAGATTATCTCATATGAATTTCTGCCTTCATTAAGCCATTTTAAAAGCGCCATTTTTATATTCTGCTGTTTTCCGTGGTCTGATGTTATTTTATCTTCCATAGGAGATTATAAAGCGCTCTGGAGATATTCTTTGATTGCGTTGCCGTCTTCCATCGTCATAACTGTATCGAGCGCAGCTTTCGCCTGTGCGGAAGTTATGGAGCGGATTTTTTCTTTTACGCGCGGAATGGAAGGAGCACTCATGGAAAGTTCGTTAATGCCCATTGCCATCAGGATTGCAGCGGCATTAGGGTCGCTTGCCATTTCACCGCACATGCCGACCCAGATATTGTTTGTACGAGCAGAATCAATAGTGAGTTTAATCAGGCGCAATACTGCCGGATTGAAATGGTTGTAAAGATAGCTTACGTTAGCATTTACGCGGTCAACAGCCAGTGTGTACTGAACGAGGTCGTTCGTACCGATGCTGAAGAAGTCAAGGTATTTGGCAAGTACCGGAGTCATAACGGCAGCTGCCGGAGTTTCAACCATGATACCGAGCTGAACTGTATCGGAGAACGGTTTTTCTTCATGCGTAAGTTCGGTTTTTGCTTCTTCAATGATAGCGCGTACCTGTTTTACTTCTTCTACATTGATGACCATTGGGAGCATCATTGCAGCTTTACCGTAAACACCGGCACGCAGAATTGCTTTAACCTGCGGCATGAATACTTCGCGGCGGTTTAAGCAGATACGGATAGCACGGTAACCGAGGAACGGATTTTCTTCTTCCGGAATGTTCAAATATGGAAGAGGTTTGTCTCCGCCGATATCCATAGTACGGATAACACATAAATGGCCCTGACATTTTTCAATGGCTTCTTTATATGCTTTAAACTGAGTTTCTTCATCAGGAATAGTATCTCTGCCCATGAACAAAAATTCCGAGCGGAACAGACCTACGCCTTTTGCACCGAATTTCATAGCCGCTTCAACATCGAGATGCGTGCTGATATTGGCCATGAGTTCAACTTCTACGCCGTCTTTCGTTACTGTCGGCAGTTTGGAGAGCTGTGCATAATGTTCTTTCATGCGGTTCTGTTCTTCGATTTTTACCTGATAAGAAGCGATTAATTCTTCAGTAGGATTAACAAAGATTTCACCGGTATCACCGTTTAAGATAACCTGTGCGCCGCCCGGAATATCTTTGATTTTTTCGCCGAGACCTGCAACCGTAGGGATTGCTCTTGCTTTGGCGATGATTACGGCATGGCAGGTAGTACTGCCGTTGCCTAAGATTACGCCGGCGATTTTTTCCGTCGGAATGTTGGCGATAACGGACGGTTCGATTTCTTCGCCGCATAAGATAACGGCTTCGTCACCGACTGTTCTTTCAGCAAGACCCAAAATGCGTCTTGTAACGCGTTTGCCGACATCGCGGATATCTACAGCGCGTTCACGGAAATAAGTATCATCCATTTGTTCGAAAATAGATGCGTTTTCTTCGGAAGCTTCGAGCACTGCTTTCGGAGCGCTGCCGCACTGACCGAGTTTCATCAGGGAATTTTCTTCCAGCATAGGGTCCTGTACCATCATGCGGTGAGCTTCCATGATACCGGCCTGTTCGAGCATTCCTTTTTCGCGCAGCGTCTTGATATTGGACTGGAGCACTTCAGCGGCATAAGCCAGTGCTTCTTTAATTTTTGTTGCTTCTTCTTCCGGTGTTCCCGGCGTGTAAGCATCAATAAAACTCTGTAAATCTTCATCGAGTGTCATTACTTTGGCAATAGCGATACCGGTAATAACACCTTTCCCTCTTAATTCGTACGGCAAAGTACAAATCCCCCTCTCTCTCTCAAAAAAACGGCTGGAAATTATTCTTCGCCGAATTTGTTTTTAATAAGACCAGTAAGAGCGTCGAGAGCTGCCTGTGCGTCTTCGCCTTCAGCGCTGATAGTCAGTTCTGTACCTTTAGTAAGACCAAGGCTCATAATCATGAGGATGCTTTTTGCGTCAACAGTTTTGCCTTTAGCGGAGATTTTGATTTTGGATTTGAATTTGTTTGCTTCCTGTACGAACATAGATGCAGGACGAGCATGCAGACCAGTTTTGTTTTCAATAATAAGTGTAGTTTCCATTTAAAATAAACCCCTCTCTTAATCTGTAAAACATAATTCGGTTTGGAATATCGTTTGAAAATTATGTCTTTGTTAATTATAACTAAAAATTGCACAAATGACTAGAGGATTTTAGAAAAAAATAGATAATTTTCTAAAAAAAAGTTGAGGTTATGACATTTGTGCAATTTTTAATAAATTTTATTAATGGTTACATAATGGTTAAGATAATAAAACCATATAGATTGGTATGGTAATTATAGACAAGAGCGTCGTGGCCGAAACGACGAGCGTGGCATATTCCGTGTCGGTTTTGTACAAACTGGACAGAACGACGGTCTGTATCATGGCAGGAAGCGAAGCCATGATGACAAAAACCTTGTACATGAGCTCTGGCATAGGGAAGATATGCGCCAAAATGAACATGCTGAGCGGCGCGATAATGAAGCGGCCGATACAGATGCCGGAAAGGCTCAGGTCAAAACGGATATTGTTCAGCCCCATGGAATAAAGCGTGACACCGATGAAGATAAGTGCCAGCGGCGTGGTCAGATTGCCCATGTACTGCGCCGTATCCATAAAGAATTTCGGCAGCGGAATGTCGCATATCAGAATAATCAGCGAAGCGAGAAAGCCCAAAATCGGCGGCGAGAATATGCGCTTCAACGTAGCCAGTGTGAACATGTTTCTGTAGGAAAACGCCGAAGAGTCGGACTGAATGCAGGCATTGCCCAGCGTCCAGAAGAAAGTCGTGTTGGCAAAGAAGTACAACAGCGTATAAGGAATGGCTTCTTCGCCGAACAGCGCCATCGTAACGGGCAGACCGACGAAAATCGTATTCGATGTAGTGAAGCTGGACTGAAAAATGCCGCGGCGGCCTTTCGGCGCCATGAAACGGGCTGCGATACAGCTTAAAATGAAGCAGACAGCAATGGAAATAAACGGTACGATAGAGCCCGTTATTAAATGCAGCAGCTGGTCATGGCTGAAAGCGTGCGTGATATTGTAAATGAAAAACAAGGGCAATGATACGTAATTCACCAGCTTAGGCAAAATGGCCTTGTTTTGCGCATTTATCCAGCCGACTTTAGCCAGAATGCAGCCGACAAGTCCCATTAAAATCAAAGTAAGTACGCCGCTTATGGCGTGAAGTAAAGCGTCCATGGTATCATCTCCCAGAAAATTTTTCTCAGCTGAAAAACAGTTCGTGCAGAAAACCGATGAGGTTAAAGCCTTCTGCCGTATCTTCAGCCGTAACCATATCTATACTGCCGATGACCGTACCGTGGTAAAGCAAGTCGACTGTACCGACTTTCGTACCGGCAGGACACGGCGCTTCGACATAGTTTTTCGTCAGATTAAGCTGATAAGTGAAATCCTCAGCGTTCTCATGCTTCATCACAGGATAGGTAAAATCCTGCGCCGGTTTTACGGCAATTTCAGAAACAGTGCCGCCGTGCACGTATACAGTATCGGTGAGTTTATCCGTATCGACCGGCTGCTGCGAGGCTATCTGTTTGAAGCCGAAATCGAGCAGAGCGCGGCTTTCCGTAAAACGGGCGCGGCTGTCGGCTGTTTTCAGGACAACGGCGATTAAGGAACTGCCGTTTTTCTCAGCGGAAGCGACAAGACAGCCGCCGGCGGCATCCGTATAACCGGTCTTGATACCGGTTATATCATCATAATTCCATAAAAGACGGTTCGTACTGCCGTAGACATCCTTGCGGTCGGCAGGCGAAATCCAGCTGATTTGCTGTTCCTTCGTGGAAACTATTTTGCGGAACTGCGGATTTTGATAGCAGTAGGCGGCAATTTTGGCTAAATCGCGCGCCGTCGTGTAGTGGTTCGGGTCGGTAAGGCCGTGCGGATTATTGAAATGCGTATTTACAGCGCCGAGAGATTTGGCTTTATCATTCATCATCTCCACGAATTTTTCCATAGAGCCCTGCCCGATATAGTAGCCGACGGCAGCAGCGCCGTCATTGCCGGAAGCAAGCATGGTGGCCTGCAACAGCTCGGACATTGCTATCCGGTCGCCTTCGTTGAGATAAATAGCGGAGCCGTCCTCGCCGACGGCGCGTTTATCGACAGCGACGACATCATCACCGGCGGCGTTTTCCAAACCCAGAATGCAGGTCATCATTTTAGTGGTGCTGGCCGGCATGAGCTTCTGGTCGGGATTTTTTTCGTAGAGAATGCGTCCCGTGCGGGCATCTATCAAAATAGCGGCCTGCGCCGTCATATCCTTTAAGTTGTCGGCAGTAACGGGAATGTACGGTTTACTCTCGTCGACCGGCGGAGCATCGTCGACAATACTGCCGGTAGCCTGCGCTACAGGAGCAAAAATCTGGATGAAAATCAGCAGAAATATAAACAAACGTTGCAAATGAGAAATATAATTTAACTGTTTCACGGATGTATCGGTCCTATCACGAAAAATGTACCGCGAGCTTTGGCGCATAATTGCTCAGCGGTGTTGAAAACTTCACATTCGGCAACGAGCGTGCTTCTGCCGTTATGAATGACTTTGCCCTTTACGAGAGTCGTATCGGACTGATTTATCGATTTTATAACGTTGATATTGAAATCGAGCGTTACCACTTTTTTGCCGAGACTAAGGCAGGCCGCCCCCATAGCCATATCGCACAGCGACATGATGACGCCGCCGTGGGCAATGCCGTAAACGTTTGTATGTTCATGCTGTATTTTCAGCGCGACACAAACATTGCCTTCTTTAATAGAAATGATATCTACGCCCAAATGACTCGTAAACGGATTATCATCATAAAAATGGTTGATGTAATCACTGATGGATTTATCATCGTATGATTGAGATGTATTCATAAAATCACCTGTTCTTTTTGAGATAGAAAATATTATAAATTAGGACAAAACGCTTTTCAATAAGTTGATGATATTTTTTGGAAAAACTTTATGCTATTATGATAAAGAAAAGAATAAAAATGAAATTTGTTTATGAGGTGATATATATGGCTTATAAATTTTACCTGTTCGATTTTGACTACACGCTTGCCAATGCGGAAACGGGCATTGTGAAATGTTTTAAACTTTTAATGCAGCAGGAAGGTTATTTCATACCGCCGGATGATGAAATAAAAAAGACTATCGGTCTGCCGATGATTGAAGCGATACGCGTATTATTCAAGGAAGACGATGATAAACTGCTGCATAAACTAAAAGACAAGTATACGGAATTTGCCGATATACACATGACGCCGAATACAGTGCTTTATCCGCAGACGATACCGGCACTGCGCCGCATAAAAGAAAGCGGGGCGAAGACGGCGATTATCTCCAGCAAGACGCGCCGCCGCATCATGCAGACTCTGACGCGCGACAATATAGCCGATTTGGTGGAGTTCGTCATCGGCAGTGAGGACGTAAAAACGCATAAGCCGTCGCCGGAAGGAATGTTCATGGCGATAGAGCGGTTTGGTGCAGACAAAAAAGACGTATTGTACATCGGTGATAATGTGATTGACGGTGAAGCGGCGCAAAATGCCGGCGTGGATTTTGCCGCTGTGCTGACGGGCAACAATGTGCGGGAGGATTTTTTTCATCTGCCGCATGTAAAAATCATGAACACGCTCGCTGAACTGCCGTGAAATAAATTTTTTTCTATTGTACAAACAAAACATCGAGTCTGCATAAGCAGTATAATACTTTATATTCGTTCGATGTTGTCACTTAACCTCACTAAATATAAAGTATTATACTGCTTTAAATTATCAACTGACACAACAGATAAAAATTTTGTAATAATGTATACATGAAGTTAACATATTTACAATCGGGCGCGAATAAATTATAATACTATTTGGCGATAAAAGGCAAAGGTGCTGGACTATTTTACATTCAGCACCTTTTTTTATACAAAATTTGTTAAGAAGAAATAAAAGCGAAAGGATGCGTTCATGATGATTAAAGTGGATTTGAACAGTGATTTAGGAGAAAGTTTCGGTATTTATAAAATCGGCAACGACAGCGAGGTTCTGAAATATGTAAGCTCCGCCAATATTGCCTGCGGACTGCACGCCGGCGACCCGTTCGTAATGCACAAAACGGTGAAGCTGGCGCTGGAAAACAATACGGCAATCGGCGCTCATCCCGGTTATATGGATTTAAACGGTTTCGGCCGCCGCAAAATGGATTTATCGCCGCAGGAAGTGTACGATTTGATTGTTTATCAGGTAGGTGCATTGGATGCGTTCGTCAAGGCGGAAGGCGGCAAGATGCAGCATGTGAAACCGCACGGCGCGCTCTACAATACGGCGGCTAAAGACGAAAAACTGGCAGAAGCCATTGCACAGGCCGTTTATGCCGTAAATCCGGAACTTATTTTGTACGGTCTTGCCGGAAGCTGGCTCATAAAAGCGGGCGAAGCGGCAGGACTAAAAACGGCAAGCGAAGTTTTCGCCGACAGGACGTATCAGGAAGACGGTTCTCTCACGCCGCGCAGTCAGGCAAATGCCATGATTACGGATGACGACAAGGCGATAGCCCAGGTTCTCGGCATGGTGAAAACGGGACAGGTACAGACGGCTTCCGGAAAGATAATCAAGGTAAAAGCCGACACGGTCTGCATTCATGGAGACAGCCAGAAAGCTTTGGCTTTTGCCCAGAAAATAAATGACGCATTAAAGCAGGAAAATATTTCCATGCAGTCATTCATCTAAAATTTATACAGCAGGAAAGGAATGTATGCTTATGAGCAATAAAAGCGGTTTTAATTGGAGCGTTCTGCTGGGAGCAGCCTTTTTGATGGCGACTTCTTCCATTGGACCGGGCTTTTTGACGCAGACGACGGTATTTACACAGACTCTTTTGGCAAGTTTCGGTTTCGTTATTTTAATTTCCATTATTCTGGACATCGGCGCACAGCTTAATGTCTGGCGAGTAATCGGTATTTCCGGCAAACGCGGCCAGGATGTCGCCAACATGGTAATGCCGGGACTGGGCTACTTGGTGGCTCTGTTAATCGTAATGGGCGGTCTCGGCTTCAATATCGGCAACATCGCCGGTGCCGGAATGGGCTTTAATGTAATTTTCGGTATTGATACGGTAACGGGAGCAGTAATCAGCGCCGTTATCGCCGTTTCCATATTTTTATTCAAAGAAGCCGGTAAACTGATGGATAAATTTACGCAGATTGCCGGATTTGTCATGATATTTTTAACTTTATACGTAGCAATTTCTTCAGCTCCGCCTGTCGGTGAAGCTATCAGCAAGACATTCATGCCGGACGTCATCGACCCGATGGCAATCGTTACGCTTGTCGGCGGCACGGTCGGCGGCTATATCACTTTTTCCGGCGGTCACCGTCTCGTTGACGCGGGCGTTGTCGGTCAGAAAGCTCTGCCGCAGATTACGCGCAGTTCTGTAACAGGTGTATGCGTAACGGGTATTATGCGTATCGTTCTGTTTCTGGCGGCGCTCGGCGTTATCTCGCAGGGTTTCCAGCTTGACCCGTCCAATCCGCCGGCTTCCGTATTTCAGCTGGCTGTAGGCAATGTCGGTTATAAAATATTCGGCGTCGTAATGTGGGCGGCGGCCATCTCCTCCGTAATCGGCGCGGCATATACGTCCGTATCGTTTATCCGCAGTTTCAGTCCGGTGATAGAAAATAATTACCGCTGGTTCGTCATCGCCTTTATCGTATTTTCCACCGTTGTTTTCGCTATCGTGGGTCAGCCGGTAAAAACGCTTATCGTCGTAGGTACGCTGAACGGTCTGATTTTGCCGATTACGCTTTTGGTAATGATTATTGCGGCGCATAAAAAATCCATTGTTGGCAATTACAAACATCCTGTCTGGATGAGCGTATTCGGTGTTATCGTCGTTTTGATGACGGCATATATGGGCGCACTGACGGTAATCAATCAGTTGCCTAAATTATTTATGTGATGTGAGGAAGATTTGATTTGAATAAGGATTATGAAATAAAGCCGCTGGGCGAAACGAGTGTTATCGTGAAATTCGGCAATGCCATAAGCCCGGCAATTCATAATAAAATACAGCGTTTGGCCGATTATCTGGAAAAATATCCGTTTACGGGCATGGTCGAATACGTCATGTCGTATACGAGCCTTGTGGTGTATTACAATCCGTTTGCAGTGAAAAAAGCGGCGGAAAACAAAGATAAATCGGCATTGCAGTTGGTAACGGATTATCTTGACGGTTGCATGGAAAAAACACAGGCGGCAGATGAAAAAAAAGCCAATGTAGTGGAAATTCCCGTATGCTACGGCGGAAAATACGGACCGGATATCGAATTCGTGGCCGAGTATAATCATCTTTCCGTCGATGAGGTAATCCAAATCCATACAGTGCCGGAATATCTTGTATATATGATTGGTTTCTGTCCGGGCTTTCCGTATCTGGGCGGTATGGATGAGCGCATAGCCACGCCGCGCCGCGATATGCCCCGGCTGGAGATACCGGCGCGCAGCATCGGCATTGCCGGTCAGCAAACAGGCGGTTACCCGATAAGCACACCGGGCGGCTGGCAGATAATCGGCAGAACGGCGCTGGAAATGTTCAATCCGCATGATGATGCAAATCCCAGCTTGCTTCATTCTGGTGATTTAGTAAAATTCTACGCCGTATCGGAAGCGGAATATCTGTCAATAAGGGAGGCACAAAAATGAGTTTGAAGATTATTCAGCCGGGACTTTTGACGACGCTTCAGGACAGCGGCCGGTACGGCTATCAAAAAATCGGCGTAATAACATCAGGCGCAATGGATGTATATTCACTGCGTCTTGCCAATATATTAGTAGGCAACGATGAAAATGAAGCGGCGCTGGAAATAACGCTGATGGGACCGGTGATAGAATTTACGGAAGATGCGCTTATCGCCGTTACGGGCGGAGATTTCGCCCCGACGATTAACGGTGAAACGATGCCGCAGCTTCGTCCGGTAGCAGTGCGAAAAGGCTGTGTTTTGCAGTTCAATCCGTGCAAAAGCGGCTGCCGTGCCTACCTTGCCGTTGCGGGCGGATATAAAGCAGCTAAAGTGATGGGCAGTAAAAGTACATATCTGCGCGCGCAAATCGGTGGTTTTTGCGGCAGAGCCATGCAGGCGGGCGATGTTGTAGATACGGAGCCGATAAATAATTTCGGCGAAAAAATGCTGCAAAATCTTTTGGCGGCGCAAGATAAACCATTTGCCTATACTGACTGGAGCATCGGCAAAGTGCATACGAGTCCGGAAAATCTGTACAAACCGGTTAGAGTTATGCCGGGAATGCAGTACGATGATTTCACTCAGGAAGCGCAGCAGATTTTTACAAGCGAGGATTTTCTGATTACAATGCAGTCCGACCGCATGGGCTACCGTTTGGCGGGCAGTAAACTAGAAGCGAAAAAACATCTGGAAATGATTTCCGAGGTGGCAAGCTTCGGAACAATTCAGGTGCCGCCGGCAGGAACGCCGATTATCTTAATGGCGGACCATCAAACTGTCGCCGGTTATCCCGTATTCGGGCAGGTGGCGCAGGTGGACGTGGCGCGGGTGGCACAGCTGAAACCGGAAGACAAAATACATTTCAGAATGATTACGCATGAAGAAGGTGAACAGCTGTTTTTGGAAATGGAACAGTATATGGAAAATATAAAGACAGCTGTAAAAAAATTAACAAAGTAAAATAAAGAGGAGGGATTTTTATGGATTTAAAGACAGCTTTGCCGAGTGAAGTGAGGGCTTTAATCAGGACGGGAGAAATCGACGCGCAGACAAGCGGCATGTGCACCGGATACGCGCAGGCGAATATGGCCGTTCTGCCGAAAGATTTAGCGTTCGATTTTCTGCTGTTCACGCAGCGCAACAAAAAACCGTGCCCGGTACTCGATGTAACGGAAGTCGGCTCACCTGTGCCGAAACTTGTCGCGCCGACGGCTGACTTGCGCCACGATATACCGCGTTACAGGATTTACCGCTATGGTGAACTTACAGATGAAGTAACGGATGTGGAAAAATACTGGCGCGATGATTTGGTGGCGTTTCTGCTCGGCTGCAGTTTCTCGTTTGAAGGACCGATGCTGGAAGCGGGACTGGAAGTGCGCCATATAACGGATAAACATAATGTGCCGATGTACAAGACGAATATCGAATGTATTCCGGCGGGCGTATTTCACGGACCGATGGTTGTATCCATGCGGCCGATGAAACCGGCGGATGCCATACGCGCCGTGCAGATTACAACACGTATGCCGTTCGTGCACGGTGCGCCGGTGCATATCGGCGACCCTGAAGCAATCGGTATAAAGGATATAGATAGGCCGGATTTCGGCGAACGTTCCGAGATAAAACCAGGTGAAGTGCCGGTATTCTGGGCGTGCGGCGTAACACCGCAGGCGGTGGCAATGGCGGTAAAACCGGAGTTCATGATAACGCATGCACCGGGATTTATGTTTATAACGGATGTACTTAATGCAGAGTTATCTATAATGTAAAGTGCTATTTGTTGTTCATTTTTCTTTGGTGCAAAGAAAAACGAACCAAAAAGAAACATTTTAACGTTTCGCTAACGCTGCACTGGGCGAGTCTTCGTAGCCTTTCTTTAGAAACAGTCGGTACAATGGCTCGAAACGCTTGAATTTGGCTCGTGCCTTTCGTTCTCAGCAAGAACTTAAATTGAGCTGTTGATATTGTAATTCGCTAATTACAATAAAGTTTTGTCTGTGTTGGAGATTTTTACGGTAACTTTTATTTGTGCCAGCAAAGAAAAATTGCCTGGTGCAATATGAAAATAAATTAAGAAATTAATTTTCTTTATCTTATATTGTGCCGAACCGTAATTTTTTCGATTCAAGTTTTTTAAGAAATAAAGAACTCTATAATATGATGGATAGAAAAATAAAGCGTATATTAAAGTAGAAATACTTTGATATACGCTTTTATATTGCTTAAAAATATAAAAAACAAAATAACACTCACCTTTGCACGGGGGGTGCCGTAATACTACAATAATGATGTAAATGAAGGTTTACAAAATATCAGTCGGATTATACTGACAGTACAACAAATTAATTGAAATACATATTAGAATAGAATTGGCAGATTGAGAGTGTAATTTGACGGAATACAGAAAGGAAGAGATTTTTTATGTCGAAAAGAAAGAAACTTTTAACAAAGAATGTTTTATGTGCCGTTATGGCAGCAAGTGTAGTTGCTTTTAGCAATACAACATTTGCTCAAGATTATCCAGATGGATATCATTTAACTAGTGGGGAAGAAACTATTAATGATGGTGTTTTTTCAACTCAGAGTGAAAATATTAGCTCTATACAAGTAGAGAATGATGGAACGAAATTGATTTTAAACAATGCTACGATTTTAAATGGTGAAGCAGGTCCTGATGACGGAGCAACGCTTATCATAAATGGCGGAAGAATTAATGCCGATTATTTTAATACAGAAAATGGTACTTTAGTTGTAAATGATGCACAGATAACGTCGCCGGATATTCATGCAGGATATTTGTCTAAAGGAGAAGGTTATACAAAAGGAACAAGTATAATCGAAATTAATAATTCTAATATTAGCCCGCAGGGAAATTCTTTGATTGCTTCGGGTATTGACAGTACGATTTCTTTAAGTGGCAGTGAAGATAATATTTACAGAGTAGGTAATTTCATTGGCGGTGCAGCTGAAGACGCAAATGGAACGAATGGTGGTAAAGTTGAAATTACAGGCGGTACATTAATAGCTGACAATCTGCGCGCTATTACTAATGGTTCATTATTGACTACAGATATGACGGGACTGAGTGGAAGTCAGCTCAATGATTTTAGAAATCGTATTACAAAGGGCGGTGTCGTTCTAAAGGATAACGGCGTAATTCAGACGAAAACCGGACAGATTTATGAACACGGTATTGATACAACAAATGATGAAACAGTTCTTGCTTCGACTGACAGCGGTAAGGTAACAAATGATTATATCAGCTATGAAGGCGGTACAATCAATTTTACCGATGAAAAATATACGCAAAGCTATCTTGATAGCGCAATCGCCAATATGGCTGAAAAAGGCAGTACGAATATTAATATGCTCGGCACGATGATAGGTGAACAGGGTGAAGTTATTGAGAATATAACGATAGATGAAGCTGTTGCTAATGGAAATATTCAAACGAATGCTATTGTAAATACAAACGATAATATCACTAAACTGGTAGTTGGCAATGGCATTACTGATACGGATACACAGTATTCTAACGGCAGTTTTACAGCGGCGAAACTGGCTGTAGATGAAAAAACGTCTGATATTGAAATTACAGACGGTAAAACTTTGGGCTTAGGCGGACAAAACGGTGGTGAACTGATTGTCGGCAATGCAGGAGAATTAAATATTACCGTTAATCATGCTGACAGTAAATTAACTTTAGGCAGAACGGGATTAAACGCTGATAATAATTTAACGGCTAATGTTACTGTAAATAGCGGTACAGTAGAAGCAGTTTCTGGAGCTACTACTGTAAATGGTGATATTAATGTAAATGTCGACGGTACATTAAATATAAACGGCAATGCTGTTTTAATGGCTAATAAGACTTTAACGGCACAACAGGGGGCTAATATTAATATCGGTGATGAAAACAGTGCTGGTACTTTGAAAGCCAAAAATGTTCAATTAAATGGAGCAACGGTATATCTTGATCCTGTATGGAAAGACGGGCAGACAATAGGAGACGCGTCTAAAGCAGGTCTTATTTTTGCTGAAAATGCAGGAATTGACGGTAATCTTATAGTAGGTGAAAATTCTGTTTTAACTTTAGGCAGTACTGACACAAATTCAGCGGAAAAGATTTTTGTCAAAACAAATGTTGCATGGGGCAACGGAGAAAATGATGTATTATCCGCCGTATATGTAGCTTCACCGCAGGATATTTCCAATGGTTCACTTCTTGTAGATAAGACTGCGGCTGGTACGGAAGTTTTGCAGAACGGTGAAGTAAACTTCGGTAAAAATTCGATTTTAATAGTAGACGGCAAAAATCTGAATGAAGATGAAGCGGCTATTGAAGGAGTAACGAGTGCTCAAATTGCTCAAAATGAAGCAGATAAGCAGAATGGGGCAAAACTTTATATTGATAATGCACAAGTGGGGAAAAACTATACTATTCTGGATTTAAAAGACGGTACAGAACAATGGAATAATGATAATGTAACGTCTAGCAATCCGTTAATGATTTTTGAAGGAAATAAAAAATCAGAAGAAGATCCGCTTATCAGATATTCTGTAACAGGTTATAAAAATGTAGAAGATGTATTGGGAAATAATGTCGTATCAGCCAATGTAGTAAATAAAACTCTTCAAGCAGGTGTTCAATCTGGTAATATAAATGATAGGGCATTTATGTTCTTCAATAAAGCAACAGATAATAATTATAATCAGAGCAATGAAGCTAAAATCACGGCACTCAACAGCGTTGCCAATATGGGCGAACTTGCCGGTGTAAATCATGGTGCATACAGCATGAGCAATACAATGACGGATGCGATTGCAGACCATTTATCTCTGGCAAATCATGGTGAACAGGATAATGACATCTGGGCAAGATACATTCACAGTGAAGAAGATATTGAGGATATGGAACTCGGCGGAATTAATGCTGATTATGATGCAACGTACAACGGTATTATTGTCGGCGGTGATTTCTACAAAAACGGTAAAGGTACAATCGGCTTAGCAGTATCTTATGCTGACGGAGATATTGACGGCAGTAATATGGCTTCGAGAACGGAAAATGACGCGGAATATTATGGTGCTTCTCTGTACGGCAGAATAGATAACGGCGACAGTGCACTGCTTGGCGATATTTCCTTCCTGCACGGCTCCAATGATATTACCCAGTATAACAGCGGTGAAAAAATCACGGCTTCGCCGGATGCGGATGCTTTCAGTGTAGGATTGAGAGCGGAAAAAGAAATAAAAGCGGGAAATGGCAAATTTGTACCGTATATGGGCGTTCGTTATATGCACTTAGGCACGGGCGATTATACAAACAGTCTGGGTATGAAATATAATGCTGATGACCAAAATCTGTTCTTGCTGCCGGTTGGTTTAAAATATACGGCTGAAATAAAACATAATGACTGGACAGTTAAACCAATGGCAGAAGTAGGTTATGTATGGAACTTCGGCGATAAAGATACTGACCAGACAGTCAGCCTGAACGGAGTTTCGGACACATTCGGTTTTGATACGGTGGATGACGGAGCATTTATCGGCAGATTGGGAATTGAAGCTGAAAGCGACAAAATGGCTTACGGCATCGGCTATGAATATCAGAACGGAGATTCCTCTTCTTCGGATAAATGGATGGCTAATGTAATATTTAAATTCTAAATAAAAATAAAAACTGTAGCAATTTGAAAATCATTTTGCTACAGTTTTTTTGTGAGTAAATTTAAAACAAAACTTTGCAGTCCGCTGCAAATGATACCGGCGATAACGGAAACTATTCCATAAGTAAAAAGACCGCTCAAAAGTACGATTACGTTGCAAATATAAATAGTGAGCGCCAGATTTATTTTCGGATTGCAGTCGTGCAGGATTATGGCTATGGTATCAAATCCAAGTGCCGTAGAGCGGGCCGAGATACAGAAATAGTAACCTATGCCGATTAATATTCCCATGCAGGGAACGGCAAGAAAAAACGGTAGGGGCAGCATGAGCGGGAAAGCGGTGAATAAAGTAAAAAATAAAATGAATGCTATACAGCTGAACAGAGCATTTATAAAACATTTATAACCCATGAAAATATAATAGATGATGAGCAGACTCAGATATAGTGTATTTGTCCAGAAAGAAATATTTCCCGGCAGATTTTTATCCAGTACCATAGCAAAACTTGTAACGCCGCCGTTTACTATGCCGAAAGGAACGGCAATGTAGGCATAGGCGAATGTCATAAAGATATTGCCCAAAATGATTTTTAAATAATTCATAAATTCACCTCGCAAAAATAATATCATAAAAATAAAAAAGTTTAAATGTGTTTAATCTAAAACGATAAAACATCGAAACATATTTACTTCTGTAAAGATAAAATTAAATTGATAAAAATGAAAAAAATTATCAAATAAGATATTGCATTATAAAAAAATTAGTGCTATTATTTTTATAGCGAATGATAATATATATCAATTATAAAATATTGAGGAAACATGGATGCTCATAAAAAACAGATTATATATTGTTCAAACGCAGAAAATATTTATTTTGGGAGGAGTTTTATAATGTCTAGAAAAACTCTTATTTCTGCAATTACCGCTGCTCTTGTAGTAGGCACAGCAAGTACAACTTTTGCAGCTAGTAATCCTTTTAGTGATGTTCCTGCTGACAGCTGGGCATATGATGCTGTAGCAACACTTGCTGCTGACGGAGTTATCGATGGCTATCCGGACGGTACATACCAGGGTCAAAATACAATGACCCGATATGAAATGGCACAGATTGTAGCTCGTGCTATGGCAAAAACGGATATTGACAAAGCAGATAAAGCACTTGTTGATAAATTAGCTGCTGAATTTGCTGAAGAACTTGACAATCTCGGAGTTCGCGTTGCCGACCTTGAAAAGAAATCCGATAATGTTAAATGGACAGGCGAATTAAGGTATCGTTATTATGATGCAAATCATGACGCTAATCCAGATGATGATGAAACATATAACAGAGTAATGTTCCGCTTAATGCCGCAGGCCTATATCGGTGATACGGGCTGGACAGCCAATGCGCGTATCAATTACAGTTTAGATATGGGTTCTTCCAATAATGCCGGCTTTGATGCAACGGATAATGATGCCAGCGTTGACTTGGTATATGTAGAAGGGCCTCTGTTTGGCGGTACGGTACAGGCTGGTCGTTTGCCTGCATTTACAGCTAATGGTCTTGTATTCGATGACCGTGTTGACGGTGTTCAGTATGTCGGCGGCAGTGATACTTTTAAGACGACTTTGATTGCTGCCCGCTACAGCAATGATTTAGAAGAAGCATGGGAAAACGGCACAGATCTCGGCGGTGGTTTTTTAAGCAATAGCGATACTACTGCCGATTTCTACGGTATTCAATTTGATTATACTCCAAATGATAAAGTTGCCGTAAATCTCGGTTATAATGCTTTAACCGGTTTGGATGAAGCGATTGAAGATGTTCAAGCAGGTAGCTGGGGCAGAGGTCAAAATGGTTACGGTGATGATACAGATGCTCAAATCTGGTATGTAGGTGGCATGTTAGGCTTTAACGACAACTTATCCCTAAATGCTGAATATGCACAAAATACTTCTGCTGATAAATATGATGATGCATGGATTGCCACATTAAATTATAAAGAAGCTGATGTTGCCGATCCTGGTTCATGGGGAATGTATGTAGGTTATGCTGATATCGGTACCAATTCCGTTCCTGCGCCTACGTATGATGATATTGCAGGCGGTCAGAAAGGTATTGTTGCAGGTGTAAGTTATGTACCGGCTGAAAATATTATTGCTACTGCCAGATATTTCACTGGAGAAGATAATGATACACAGGGCGATAATGATGCAGAAAAATTCTTTGGAGAAATAGAATTTTTCTTCTAATAAAAACTGTAATCTATTACAGAATATATTACTTTAATAACTAAAAAAAGACTGTAGCAAAAATTGTCAAATTGCTACAGTCTTTTTTTAGTTTAATTTGAAACTATCTAAATCGCAAACAATGATATTCAACGGAATATTTGTTGTAAATGGTATTCTTGACAGTTTTTCCTGAGCATAATAGCAGGCAGTTGCTGCTTGTTCACCGTTTTGGCAGTAAATTTCTATAATGCTCGTATCGAGATAAATGTCGAGATGCAGGTTGTCTTTTACCGAAATGGTGAAATATCGTCTGCCTTTGCCGCCAAGTGTCAGATTATCGCGGTTGATACAAAATTCTTGTGTATTTTTATCAAAAGAAATAATCAGCTCATCACTGCCGATAGTAAATTTGCCTTGCCAGTGGTTTTCACAAGTCAAGTCAATATCAAGTGTGATTTTGCAAGGCGCGGATAAAGTCAAAGCTCTGCAATCATTAAATTGCTGTTTTGAGCGGCACAGTGCATCCAGTTCTTTTACAGGAAGCTGATAAATTGTGTTATTTTTTATTTTTAGCTGCCGCGGCAGAGTTAAGGAATACAGCCAGCCCTCTTTTGTCGTCGGGTATTCATTTTCTTTTTCCGGCATACCAATCCAGCCGATGAGAATATTGCGGTTTGGCTGCGCAAGTACCTGCGGGGCATAAAAATCAAAGCCGCCGTCCAGTTCCTGAAAATCGCCGTGAACGAACTCCAGCGTATCGGGATTGAATTTGCCGATTAGATAACCTGCCTGATACAGATTATTGTATTTATGCCCCTGCGGTGCAATTCCCTGCGGACAGAAAACGAGTACGTCCCGGCCGTCTACGGAGATTAAATTAGGACATTCCCACATGTAGCCGAAATCGGTGTAATCTGTTTTCAGTTCACCGCGCAAAATCCAGTTGCCGCCGATTTCTTCATAAATGAGAGCGCAGCCCGTCAGATTTTCCCGCTGCGCGCCGATTATGAAAAAGGAGCGGCCGCTGTGCGTGAACAGATACGGGTCGCGGAAATGAGTTGTATAACCTTTCGGAACATCATCGACGGCAATTTTCTTTTTGGTAAACGTGCCGTCACTATTTTTTGCGGCGAGCACCTGGCGTGGGTAGCGGATATTCTGCGCATCTTTCAGATTAGCCGTATACAGTATTTCCAGCTTGCCGTTTCTGCTGCGGGCCGAGCCGGAGTAGCAGCCGTTTCTGTCGAAATCGTCCACGGGGGCTAATGCCAGCTGCGGAATGGAATAATTGACAAAATCGGCCGTTTCGGTGTAGCCCCAGTGTTTATTCAAATGTTTGCACTCTGCCGGGTTCCATTGGTAGAAAATCTGGTATTTACCGTCGTGATAGCACAGTCCGTTCGGGTCATTGATTAAACCGAACGGCATTTCCCAATGGATTTTATTGTGCCAAATGCTGGGTTTATTCATATAAGCGTGCCAATTGTCTTTTAATGTCTGATTGTCCATAAAAACCGTCCTTTCTGTCATATTTTCTGTGTACTTTCCTGTGTTATAAAAATCATATTGTCGTCAAATTCGGATTTTACCTCCATGCCTTTAAACATCATTAATAATTTTTCCGCCGTCTTGGCGCCCAGATGTTTATAATCGAAAGCCATGGTCGTTAAAGACGGGTAGGAAATATTGCTGTAGGGGTAGCCGCCGAAGCCGGCAAGCGATATCTCCTGCGGAACTTGAATATTTTTTTCATGCAGATAGCGTAGTAGCCCCAAAGCAATATTATCTGTGGCGCAGACGACAGCCGTCGGTTTATAGGAAAGAACTTCTACCCCCTTCGTGTAGGCAAGTTCAAAGCTGAAATCCGTTTCAACAAAATGAACCGTTCCATGCGGCGCGGCCGCTGTAAAACCGTCGATAAATCCCTGACGGCGCATAAATCCTACAGCGACATCCCGTGGCGATACACCGAGATAGACGACATTTTGATGATTGAGCTGTGCTATATATGTGCCCATGATATGACCGGCCTGTTTATCATTTATTTTCAGATACGTTACATCATCATGACTTTGGCCGGTAAATATAATAGGCACAGGTGAATTTTTTACAATGTTTAAATGTTCGTCAGTTATAGCAATGGACTGAACGATAATCCCGTCAACGCCCTGCTGGATTAATTGCCGGATATTGGCAACTTCTTTTTGCACCTGCAAATCGCTGACTAAAATCAGCACCTGATAATCCAGCTGCTGCAAAATCAGATTGAAACCGGCAAGCAGTTTACCGGCGGAAGATGAGTCGAGACGCGGCATGACAATGCCGATTAGTCTGCTGTTTTTCGTTTTAAGACGTTGCGCGAAAAAATTTGATTTGTAACCTGTGTTTTTTATAACTCTATCAATAAGGGCGGCTTTTTCCTTGCTTACATAACCGTTGTTCAAATAACGGGATACAGTGCTTTTGGCCACCCCTGCCATATCAGCAATATCTTGTATGGTGATTTTTTGGTTCATGATAAAGTCATTCCTTTGCTTTAATTATTCTTCTGGTTTAAAGCATACCACAGTTAAAACAAAAGCGACAGCTAATCCGATGAAATTTACGAGTAAATACGCCGGTAATCTGTCCATATAAAGGAGCATTCCCGGAATTACGGTAATACCCATACCCGTTCCGGCAAGCTGTAGCAGACTGGCCGTTGCACCGGCGCAGGCACCGCCGACAAGACCGCAGACAAACGGTTTCATAAAGCGCAGATTGATACCGAATATAACCGGTTCGGTAATGCCGAGAAAGGCAGGAATGATGGAAGATACATACATGGCACGTTTTTTCTTGTTTTTTGTGCGGAAGGCAACGGCAAGAGCGGCACCGCCCTGTGCTACGATTGCACCGGTGATGATGGCGTTGAACATATCGCGTCCGGTTGAGGATAAAAGCTCTATTTCCAAAGCGTTGAATACATGATGAATACCGCTGACTACGATTACCTGATGCAAACCGCCGACAACGAAGCCGCCGATACCGAACGGCATTTCCAGAAATGTTTTTACTGCGCCGAAAATGAACAGTTCAATTGTGTGCATAATCGGTCCGATGACGAGCAGACCCAAAATCATGCAGATAAATAAAGTTAAAAAAGGAGTAACGATAAGGTCAATTACATCCGGTATTATTTTTTTGAAATAAGCCTGTAATTTGGAAGCGACGATGCCGAGAATTAAAGCCGGTAGAACGGAACCCTGATAGCCGACAACCGGTATGGAAAGGCCGAGGATATCAAAATACAGCGGCTGAGCTGTTCCGGCCGCAATGGCGTAAGCATTAGGCAGCTGCGGCGCAACGAGCATTAATCCGAGAACGATACCGATTACCGGCGTTCCGCCGAATTTTTTCATTGCCGACCAGGTAACGAGCGCCGGTAAAAAAGCAAATGCCGTATCGGTTAAAATCTGCGACATCAACAGAAAATTTTCCCCGAATTCAACACCGAGGCTGGTAAGTGTACCGCGAAGTCCCATAAAAAGACCGGTAGCAACGAGTACAGGAATAATCGGAACGAAGATATCGCCGAGCGTGCGGGAGATTTTCTGCGACAGGGACATTTGCGCATACGCTTCAGCTTTGTTATTAGTGCTCAGATTGCCTGTCTGACGAACTACCACATCATAAACCTTATTGACGAAACCGGTGCCGAGTATTATCTGATACTGAGCAGCAGCAAAGAATTGCCCTTTTACACCGTCGATATTTTCAATGGCTTTTTCATTTATCTTGCTTTTATCATTAAGGATTAAACGCAGACGTGTTGCACAGTGTTCTACGGAGCGAATGTTGTCTTTGCCGCCGATATTGTCCAGAATTTGCGCAGCAACACGTTCTTCTTTAGAAAGACCGTCGTATTTTTTCTTTGAAGCGGTATCTTTTGCATTATCAGCTGTATTATCGGCAGAAATTTTTTCAGCTGTTTCAGGATCTGTTTCTTTACCGGCCTGTGCGATTAATGTCTGCGTATCATTTTTAACGGTGATTTCATCGTAATCGTAAGCATTGGTAACGAGAAACGGCGTCGTTGTATCGTAACCGGCTTTTTTTATGGCTTCAATATCGAATGTCAGCAAAAGGTCGCCCTTTTTTACCGTATCACCTTGATTGACAAAATTTTGATACGGTGCACCGTTTAAATTGACCGTATCAATGCCGACGTGGATTAAAACGGCTTCACCGTTTGTACCTGTAAGACCGATGGCGTGCTTCGTTTCAAACAGAACTTCTACTTTAGCATCAAACGGAGCATAAACTTTGCCCTCGCTCGGCTCAATACCGACGCCTGCTCCCATAGCTCCGCTGGCGAAGGCGGGGTCTTTGACGTCTTTCAGCGGAATTAATTTGCCCGGTATAGGGCTGGTTAGAATTAAATTGTTCATAATGAGTTCATCCTTTCATTCCAATTTGATAAGTATATGTAAAACATGGAACCGTTTCCATCTTTGCTATATATGGTACCAATTCCATATATAAAAGTCAAGATAAAAATTATAAGTAAAAATATTTTGCAAGTTTCAGCTTCGTGCTATAATGTGAGATAAAATAAAACGAATATGGCAGGGAGTTTTATGGAGAAAAGGGAAATTTTCGTAGATTTTAATAATCCATCCAATCTAGGTCATGCACTCAATCTGTATTACGGCGGTTGGGAAGTATGCTGCGCCGGTCATAAATTCGGGCCGGCCGTGCGGCAACATTATCTTCTGCATTACGTTACAGCGGGAAAAGGGCGTCTGTGGATTAACAATAAATGTTACGAGATAAATCAGAATACTATATTTCTAATCGTGCCGGGTGTTGTCGCCACTTATCAGGCGGATAGAGAAAATCCGTGGGAGTATTGCTGGATTTGCATAGACGGCTATGAAGTGGAAACGATTTTAAACAATTGCGGTTTTTCGAAGGAAAATATTTTATTTTACGATAAGAGCGGCGTGGTGCAAGAGGTTCTGCTGAAATTCATTTTTTCGTTTGAGAAAAACAAGCACAATGAATATAAACTGCTCAGCCAGCTGTATGATTTTTTTGCACAGATGAAGAAATTGTGGAAAAAGGACAATATAAAATCCATTTACGTAGAAAAAGCGATAGATTTTATTTACAAGAATTTCGGCGACGGCATATCTGTAAACGATATTGCGGCATATCTCAAAATCGACAGGACGTATCTGTATCGGCTGTTTAAGAAGGAATGCGGCATATCGCCGCAGAAATATCTGCTCGATTTTCGTTTAAAGACGGCCGTGAACAAATTGGAAAGCAGCGACAAATCAATTGCGGAGATTGCCGAGTATTGCGGCTTCAGCGACATATCGGCATTTTGCCATCAGTTCAAGAAAGTCTATAACGATACGCCTCTCAATTACCGCCGCTATCCGCAGCGGGTCGCCATAGAAAAAAATAAACCGGACAGATAATGTCCGGTTTTTTGCTGCTGAAAAAAAGAAAAGCCCTTAGCATTAAAACTAAGGGGTGAGTAAAGAATGTATATAAGTCCTAGCAAACAGATTATAGTAAATTTTAGACTGTTTGTCAACAGCTTTATAAATAAAATCTATTTAAAAATCGATTATATCTATTTGCCATTATTGGATATTATCAAGGACAGCCTGTGTCATAGTCTGCGTATCGGCCTTTTTGAAGCCTTCCTTGTATAAATCAGGTGTGCGGTAGCCCTGTGCCAGTGCTTTTTCCACAGCCTGTTCAATATCGCTGGCTGCCGTGTCTTCGTTTAAGGAATAGCGCAATAGCATGGCGGCGGATAAAATCGTGGCGAGCGGATTGGCTATGCCTTTGCCTGCGATATCCGGCGCACTGCCGTGAATCGGTTCATAGAGACTTGTGGAAAGTCCGATGCTGGCTGACGGCAGCATGCCGATAGAACCGCTCAGTACGGCTGCTTCATCGCTCAAAATATCGCCAAACAGATTGCCGGTTACGATGACATCGAATTGAGAAGGATTGATGGCAAGCTGCATGGCGCAGTTATCTACATAGAGATTGTCGAGTGCAACATCAGGATATTTTTCGGCAACTTTGGCGGCAGTGCGGCGCCAGAGACGCGACGTAGCCAGTACATTTGATTTATCGACGGAAGTTACCTTATTGCGGCGTTTTTTAGCTGCTTCCATGGCAAATTCGACAATGCGTTCGACTTCCGGTACGGAATAATTTTCCAAATCCCAGGCACGTTCCGCGCCGTTATGGATTTCACTTTCGCATTTGTCGCCGAAATAGATGCCGCCGATTAATTCGCGCACGATTAAGATATCCGTGCCTTTGACGATATCTTCTTTAAGCGGTGAATATTCAACGAGTGCATCGGCAACTTTTACCGGACGGAGGTTGGCATAAAGCCCGAGGCCTTTGCGAAGACCCAGCACGGCTTTTTCCGGACGAAGCGCCGGGTCGACGCTGTCCCATTTCGGTCCGCCGACAGCGCCGAACAGTACGGCGTCAGCAGCTTTGGCGGCGTTTAATGTTTCGTCCGGAAGCGGTGTGCCGCACAAGTCGTAAGCGGTGCCGCCGGCCGGATGCGTTTCAAATTCCAGATTAAGATTATATTTTTCGGATACTTTTTTTAAAACGGCTACGGCGCTGTCGGTGATTTCACCGCCGATACCGTCGCCGGGAATAACAACGATTTTTCTGCTCATATATATTGACCTTTGTATTAACCTTTCTGTTTAATGTAATTTATAAGTCCGCCGGCTGCGGCTATTTCCTGCACAAAGCCCGGCAGTGGTACGGCATGAAACGTATCGCCCGTCGTCAGGTTTTCAATCGTGCCGGTGGAAAGGTCAACGCGCAGTTTGTCGCCGGCATGGATTTTTTCTACATCATCACCGATTTCCAGAAGCGGCAGACCGGTATTGATGCTGTTTCTGTAGAAAATACGGGCAAAGCTTGCAGCTATTACAACGGTGATGCCGCTGGCCTTGATGGCAACGGGAGCATGTTCGCGCGAGGAACCGCAGCCGAAGTTCTTGCCGCCGACCATGATGTCGCCTGCCGCTACATTCGGAGCAAACGTTTCGTCAATGTCCACCATGCAGTGGGAAGCGAGTTCTTTCGGGTCGAACGAATTCAGGTAGCGTGCCGGAATAATTACGTCCGTATCTATATTGTCGCCGTAGCGCCAAACTTTTCCTTCTAATTTTTCTGCCATTTTATTTAACCTCCTCAGGCGTTGCTATTCTGCCTAAAATTGCGCTGGCTGCCGCAACGTACGGTCCTGCCAGATAAACTTCGCTGTCGACATGACCCATGCGGCCGCGGAAATTGCGGTTCGTCGTGGAAACGCAGCGTTCGCCCGCCGTCATGATGCCCATATGAGCACCGAGACACGGACCGCAGGTAGGCGTGCTTACAGCTGCACCGGCTTCGATGAATGTATCGACATAACCGGCATGGATAGCGTCGAGATATACCTGCTGGCTGCCCGGAATGATAATGCAGCGTACATGCGGATGAACTTTATGGCCTTTTAAAATGGAAGCGGCGATGGCCAAATCTTCCAGTCGGCCGTTCGTGCACGAGCCGATGACAACCTGGTCGATGGTGATTGGTTCTTTTATGGATTCAACCGTATGCGTATTTTCCGGCAGATGCGGGAAGGCTACGACCGGTTTTAATTCGGAAAGATTGATTTCAACGGTCTGGCAGTATACAGCATCATCGTCCGCCGTTACGACTTCATACGGTTTTGTTACACGTTCTTTTACGTAGGCAAGCGTTTTTTCATCGACAGGGAAGATGCCGTTTTTCGCGCCGGCTTCGATAGCCATATTGGCAATAGTCAGACGGTCCGTCATGGACAGTTCGCTGATGCCGTCGCCGGTGAATTCAAGCGCTTTGTACAGTGCACCGTCCACGCCAATCATGCCGATTAAAGTGAGCATTACGTCTTTGCCGCAGATACCTGCCGGTTTTTTGCCGGTGATATTTACTTTAATGCTTTCCGGCACTTTGAACCATGCCTGACCGGTGGCAAGCGCCACGCCGAGGTCGGTCGAGCCTACGCCGGTGGAGAAACCGCCGAGAGCACCGTAAGTGCACGTATGAGAGTCAGCGCCGATTGTGAGCATGCCCGGAGCCACGATGCCTTTTTCTGGCAGGATAACGTGTTCAATGCCGACGCGGCCGACTTCAAAATAGTTTACAATGTTGTGTTTGTGGGCAAAATCACGGACGATTTTGGAAAGTCCGGCCGATTTTATATCTTTATTCGGTGTAAAATGGTCCGGCACGAGTGCGATTTTTGTATTGTCGAATACCGGTTTGCCGATTTTTTCAAATTCTTTGATGGCAGGCGGAGCCGTTACGTCATTTGCCAGCACCATATCAAGGTCGCAGGTAATGAGCTGTCCCGGTGTAACCTGAGAAACTCCGGCATGTTTTGCCAGAATTTTTTCTGTCATTGTCATTCCCATGGAATATCCCTCCAACTTTATTTTAAGTTAACAAATTAACAATATCGTTAAGAGACATGATAGTACATAAACGAAAAATTTGTCAAGCTGAAAATAAGCCGCAACAGGCGTTGTTAATGCGTGCGCATGATGAAGAACAGGAGAAAAAGATGTAAATTTGTATACTTAACTCTTGCAAAAAAATATCGTAGTATGGTAAGATATAAATCAACGACTTAAATATGTAAATACGATGAAAGGGATTAGTAGGAAATTCTGAACTTACAGAGAGCTGTTGATTGGTGCAAAACAGTAGGAATGAATTTTTGAACTCACCCGGGAGTAGCCGACTGAAAGCAGTGCAAGTAGGAAAAGCCGGAGCCTGACCGTTACAGGGGATAGAGCGTGTGCGGATTTTTCCGCATGAATAAGAGTGGTAACGCGTAAGTAATAGCTTTCGTCTCTGAATGAGGCGGAGGCTTTTTTATTATAAAAATCAGTGAAAATGGAGGAAAATCTCGATGATGAATGTGAATAAATACACTAAAGGTTATTTTATGCCGCCTGTTGTGGATATGAGCTGGACACAGAAAGAATATCCGGACAAAGCTCCTATCTGGTGCAGTGTGGACCTTCGTGACGGTAACCAGGCGCTTATCATTCCGATGAGCCTGGATGAAAAAATAGAGTTTTACAAACATCTCGTAGCTATGGGCTTTAAAGAAATAGAAGTAGGCTTCCCGGCTGCTTCCGAAACGGAATATGAATTTCTGCGCACGCTGGTAGAACAGAATTTAATTCCGGACGACGTGACGGTGCAGGTACTTACACAGGCGCGTGAACATATCATCAAAAGAACGTTTGAAGCGCTCGACGGCGTAAAAAATGCGATTGTGCATGTGTACAATTCCACTTCCGTGGCGCAGCGTCAGCAGGTATTCCGCAAATCAAAAGAGGAAATCAAGAAAATCGCCATTGACGGCGCAATCATGCTGAAAGAACTGACAGAGCAGGCAGGCGCGAAATACCGCTTTGAATATTCGCCGGAAAGCTTTACGGGAACAGAACCGGAATATGCGCTCGATGTATGCAATGCCGTACTCGATATCTGGAAACCGCAGGCCGACAGAAAAGCGATAATCAACCTTCCGGCGACAGTGCAGATGTCCATGCCGCATGTATACGCTGCACAGGTGGCGTACATTTCCCAAAATCTTAAATACCGCGACAATGTCATTTTATCGCTGCATCCGCATAACGACAGAGGCACAGGTGTTGCCGACTCGGAAATGGGTCTTTTGGCAGGAGCAGACCGTATCGAAGGTACACTGTTCGGCAACGGCGAACGCACCGGTAATGCCGATATCGTAACGATTGCCATGAACATGTTCGCACTGGGCATTGACCCGAAACTCGATTTCTCGCATATGACCGACCTCATTGAAATGTATGAACGCGTAACGCGCATGCATGTTTACGAACGCCAGCCGTATTCCGGCAAACTCGTATTCGCCGCATTCTCCGGTTCACATCAGGATGCTATTGCTAAAGGCATGAAATGGCGCGAAGAACATAACGAACCGCATTGGACGGTTCCGTATCTGTTAATCGACCCGGAAGATGTCGGCCGTCATTACGACGCAGACGTTATCCGCATTAACAGTCAGTCCGGCAAAGGCGGCGTGGCTTACGTCATGGAACAGAATTACGGTCTTGATATGCCGAAGAAGATGCGTGAAGACTTCGGCTACTGCGTAAAAAATGTTTCCGACCATAAACACAAGGAACTCATGCCGGATGAAATCTATCAGATTTTCCAGGATGTATATGTAAATGTGGAAGAACCGTACAAACTGATTGACTTTTCACTGTCGAAACAGGCGGACGGCTCGATGAAAGGTCAGGTTCATATCAGTGTGCACGGCGAAGAAAGAACGATTGAAGGCGAAGGCAACGGCCGTCTTGACGCGGTAAGCAATGCACTGCAAAAAGAATTCGGCATTAAATATACGGATTTGCTCTACAGTGAACACGCTATGGAAATCGGTGCTACTTCCCGCGCTATGAGCTATATTGGCATCACTGACGAAAACGGCAAAATCTGCTGGGGCGCAGGCATGGATACAGATATCATCACTTCTTCCGTGAAAGCATTAATCAGTGCCATCAACCGCATGGAACATTGATTTAAATATATTTAGGTATATAATGAAATCCGTTGTGTTAGTAAAACATCGAGCTTATAGATAGCAGTATAATAGTTTATATTCGTTCGATGCTATCACTTAACCTCACTAAATATAAATTATTATACTGCTTTGGGAAATCAACTAGCACAACAAGTATAATGAAAGAAAATCTTAATTAAATAATTGGAGGCTTTATAATGAGAAGCGATTTAGTAAAAAAAGGACCGACGCGCTCGGCACATCGTACACTGTTCAGTGCAATGGGCTACAGTGCGGAGGATTTGAAAAAACCTCTCGTAGGTATAGTAAATTCATTCAATGAAATCATTCCGGGTCATATCCACCTGAGAACGATTGCCGAAGCTGCCAAACTCGGCGTAGCATCCGCCGGCGGCACACCGATAGAATTTCCGGCAATCGGCGTCTGCGACGGTATCGCCATGGGTCATCCGGGTATGAAATTCTCGCTTGCCAGCCGTGAACTGATTGCCGACTCGATTGAAGCTGTAGCAACGGCGCATGCTTTTGACGGGCTCGTGCTCATTCCGAACTGCGACAAAATCGTGCCGGGCATGCTCATGGCAGCAGCACGCCTCAACATTCCGTGCATCGTAGTCAGCGGCGGTCCAATGCTTGCCGGAAATCATAAAGGCAGAGTGGTCGACCTCAGCACGACTTTTGAAGCTGCCGGTAAATTCGTGGCAGGTAAAATGACGGAAGATGAACTGCAGGATTTGGAAGCACATGCCTGCCCGGGCTGCGGTTCCTGCTCCGGTCTGTTCACGGCCAATTCCATGAACTCCTTAACAGAAGTTCTCGGCATGGGTCTGCCGGGCAACGGTACAATTCCGGCTGCTTATATCGGCGCGCGTGTGGCATTGGCGAAAAAAGCTGGCCGCACAATCATGGATTTGATTGCTAAAGACATCAAACCGCGTGATATTTTGACGAAAGAAGCATTTGAAAATGCCATTACTGTGGACATGGGTATCGGCGGTTCTTCCAATACGGTGCTTCATTTGACGGCTATTGCGCATGAAGCGGGAATTTCCCTGCCGGCGCAGCTGTTTGACGAAATCAGTGCCAAAACGCCGTATATCACGAAGTTGAGTCCGGCAGGAACGCACCATATGCAGGATTTGGACGAAGCCGGCGGCATCAGTGCTGTAATGCACGAACTGAGCAGAAAGAACCTCATTCATCTCGATGCACTTACGGTAACGGGAACTATCGGCGACAGAATTAAAGATGCGCAAATCCTGCGTCCGGATGTAATCAGAACAGTGGACAATCCGTATCGCAAAACGGGCGGTATCGCCATCTTAAAAGGCAATCTGTGCCCAGATAATGCCGTTGTCAAAGAAAGCGCCGTACAGGAAGATATGCTCGCCTACAAAGGAACGGCAAAATGCTTCAACTCGGAAGAAGAAGCGATTGAAGCCATCACCGGCGGCAAAATCAAAGACGGCGACGTTGTCGTAATCCGTTATGAAGGACCGAAAGGCGGCCCTGGCATGCGCGAAATGCTCAATCCGACAGCCGTTATCGCCGGCATGGGACTGAAAGTAGCGCTCATCACGGACGGCCGTTTCTCCGGCGCAACGCGCGGCGCATGTATCGGTCACGTTTCACCGGAAGCAATGGCAGGCGGACCGATTGCCTACGTTGAAGACGGCGATATCATTGATATCGACATTCCGGCGCGCAAACTGAACGTACTCATCAGCGACGAGGAAATGGCAAAACGCAAAACGGCATGGGTAAGACCGGAGCCGAAAGTAAAAACGGGCTATCTCTCCCGCTACGCCAAACTTACGACTTCCGCCAATACGGGTGCCGTACTGGAGTAAATGACAGTGAACAGACAGAAACGCATTGCGCTTATCAATGATATAACGGGCTTCGGCCGCTGTTCCGTCACGGTGCAGCTGCCGCTGATATCGGCTCTGAAAGTTCAGGCATGTCCGCTTCCTACGGCGATACTGTCGGCTCATACGGGTTTTCCCGTTTATTACATGGACGATTATACGCGCCATATGCAGGAATACATGGATAATTGGCAGCAGCTTAAGCTGGAATTCGACGGGATAGTCAGCGGTTTTCTCGGCTCTAAAGAGCAAATCGGTCTTGTGCTGGAATTTGCTCAGCGCTTTAAGCGGGAAGATACGCTGTTTGTCGTCGACCCGGTGATGGGCGACGGCGGCAGGCTGTATTCTTCTTATGATGATGCGCTTTGCCGGGAAATGCGCCGATTAATCCCGGCGGCCGATGTGATAACGCCGAATTTGACAGAGGTATGCCAGCTTTTGGATTTGACTTATCCGGAAAAAATGCCGAGCCTTGCAGAGTTGGATAAAATGGCAGGCGCTTTAAATGCGCAAGGGCCGAAGCAAATCGTCATTACTGGTCTGGTGGACGGAGATACCGTTTATAATTATATTTACCAGCAAGGAAAAAATTCCTATCTGCAGGCAAATGAGCGCGTACTGGAAGAACATTCCGGCACGGGCGACGCTTTCGTGGCCATAGTGGCGGCGTGCCTGGTGAAAGGTGAAGAGCTGACGACGGCCGTACACAAGGCGGCGGATTTTGTCGGTAAGGCAATGCGTTATACAAACTCATTGCAGGTTCCGTGGAATTACGGATTGTGTTTTGAAGAATATCTGACGGAGTTGAAATAAAGAAAAGCTATTGTACCGGCAATTTCGGTGCAATAGCTTTTTTGCTGGAATAGAGCAATTTTTGTAAAATAGTGGGCATTTTTGCATGTTGAATTTTCCAGATTAAACGACTATAATTTTCCTTATATAAATTTGTTATGCAAATAAAATATTCAATCTGCAACCAGCAGTATAATAGTTTATATTTGCCCGATGTTGTCACTTAACCTCACTAAATATAAACTATTGTGCTGCTTTAAGAAATCAACCGGTATAACAGATTTATATAATTATATTGACAGAGAGAAGGATAATAATGATTTTATATACTCTGCACGAAAATGGTTATATTGATTTTGCCGAAAAGATAAAAATGTATCCGACGGAAAAATTCAATATGTATGTGAATATAACGAATAGATGCAACTGCAACTGCACGTTCTGCCTGCGCCATTTGAAGGAAGACCATAAATTGTGGCTAAAAGGCGGCGAACCTTCGGTGGAAGAAATCGAGCAGGCGTTCTTAAATGCGCCGATGGAAAACGTGCAGGAAATCGTCTTTTGCGGTTTTGGTGAACCGACAATCCGTCTTGACGATTTAATCACGGTATTGAAATTTATCAGAAAGGAATTTCCGCAGTTCAAAATCCGCATGAATACGAACGGGCTCAGCGATTTGGAATACAGAAAACCGACGGCGCCGCTGTTTGAAGGACTGCTCGATACGATTTCCATCAGTCTGAATGAATCGACGGCGCAGAAATATCTGGATGTTACACGCAGCCGTTTCGGTCTGAAATCGTATGAAGCAATGCTTGAATTTGCCAGTCAATGCAAAAATTATATTCCGCATGTTGTTGTAACAGTCGTGGAAGTAATCGGCGAGGCAGAAATTGAAGCATGCAGAAAAGTTTGTGAAAAATATAATTTAAATCTGCGTATCCGCCGCTATGAAAGTAATTGATGATTGATGATTAGAAGAAAAACGAAGGAAGCGAAATTATTGTGGAGTTTGGGATGACGAAATTATTATGGACTGAAATAGATTTAGATGTAATAGCCGAAAATATGCAGATTATCCGCCGCCTGAGCCAATCAAAAGAAATCGCAGCGGTGGTAAAAGCGGATGCTTACGGGCACGGCTCAGTGGCGCTGGCGCAGACGCTGCTGGACAACGGAGCCGACCGCTTCGCCGTGGCGCGTCTTGATGAAGCGATAGAACTTCGCCATCACGGCATCACCGCGCCTATTTTCATTCTCGGCTACACCGACCCGAAGCGTGCCGACGAAGCCATAGCGTACAACGTAGATGTCTGCATGTACAATTATGATGAAGCGAAGATTTTTTCGGCAGAAGCCGTAAAGCAAAACAGCAAAGCTGTTTTCCATATCGCCATTGATACGGGCATGGAACGCATCGGCTATAAACCGGACAGCGCCAGTGTGGCTGAGATTGTGAAAATCAGCAAGCTGCCGAACGTTGTTTTAGAGGGGATTTTTACTCATTTCTGTCTGGCCGACTGCGCAGACAAGACTTTCACGCATAAACAGTATGCAAGATTTAAATGGGTCTGCGACGAACTTGCCAAACAGAATGTAAAAATAAATGTACATCACTGTGCCAACAGCGCCGCCATCATCGACCTGCCGCAGTACCATTACGATATGGTGCGCGCAGGCGTGATTATGTACGGCATGGCGCCGTCGGATGAAGTGGATATCGCGCATACGGGACTGAGACCGGCGATGAGTTTTAAATGTGAAGTTACTTTCGTAAAAACGGTCAGCGCAGGTGACGGCATAGGCTACGGTCATAAATATATTGCCGACAGCCAAAGAGTCATTGCAACCATTCCTGTCGGCTATGCCGACGGCTATACCCGCCTTCTGTCCGGCAAAGCGGAAGTTCTCATTCACGGCAAGAGAGCCAAAGTGGTCGGCAATATCTGTATGGACCAGTGTATGGTTGATGTTACGGATATACCGGATGTAAAGGTAGGCGATGAAGTGGTGGTATTCGGCAGACAGGGCGAAGAATGTATCCTGGCTGACGAACTGGCCGACAAACTGGGCACTATCAACTATGAAATTACCTGCATGATATCGCGCCGCGTCCCTAGATTTTATATAAAAGACCATAAACGGGTATTTTATAAATCGTATCTGAGCGATTTGGCACTCAGCATGTACAATCTTTGATTTTATTTTTAGTTTTTTAGAAAGAGAGGGGTTTTCTTGGAAACTGCTGCTTACATAGCTATAGCTATTTTCGTAGTAGCCTATATGCTGATTATTTCGGAAAAAATACATCGTACTATCGTCGGCCTGTCCGGTGCGATGCTGATGATTTTACTGGGAATTTTAAATCAGGAACAGGCGATAAGCCATGTCGACTTCAATACAATCGGACTTCTGGTCGGCATGATGATAATCGTCAACATTACGAGTGAAACGGGGCTGTTCAACTACCTTGCCATCTGGTCGGCAAAAAAAGTTAAGGCCAATCCCGTTAAACTCTTAATCGTTTTATCCGCGTTGACGGCGTTCTGTTCGGCCTTTCTGGATAACGTAACGACGGTGCTTCTGACCGTTCCGGTAACGTTCAGTATTACCTCGCAGCTCAAAGTGCCGGTGCAGCCGTTTTTGATTGCACAGATTATGGCTTCCAATATCGGCGGTACGGCGACGCTTATCGGCGACCCGCCGAATATCATGATTGGCAGTGCCGTGCCGGAAATGGATTTCATGGCGTTTCTGACAAACTTGGGCGATATCTGCGTCGTTATTTTTGCCGTAACGATAGCTGTTATGGTAGGTATCTATCATAAACAGCTCAAAACAAAACCGGAACTTCAGGCGCAGGTAATGACGATGGATGAACGCAAAGAACTGAAAGATACGAAGCTCCTGAAAAAATGCCTGTTCGTGCTTGCCATTACGATTATTACGTTCGTATTCCATTCGCAGCTCGGTCTCGAATCGGCTACTGTTGCATTAAGCGGTGCCTCGCTGCTCATGCTCATAACAATCAGTACGCGTGAAACGGCTATCGTGAATATCCTGAGCAAACTGGAATGGCTGGCTATCTTCTTCTTCGTCGGTTTGTTCATTCTCGTCGGCGGCCTGGTGGAAACGGGCGTTATTAAAGCGATGGCGGCAGAAGCCGTTAAACTTACGGAAGGAGACGTAACAACGACAACCATGCTCATATTGTGGCTCAGTGCGATTGCTTCCGCATTTATTGACAACATTCCGTTTGTTGCAACGTTAATTCCGATGATTAAGGAAATGGGCGCCATGGGCATGACGAACCTCGAACCGCTCTGGTGGGCTCTGTCGCTCGGTGCATGTCTAGGCGGCAACGGTACGCTTATCGGAGCCAGCGCCAACGTTGTCGTTGCCGGTATGGCCAGCGCTCACGGCGTAAAGCTGACGTTTATGGATTACCTGAAGATTGCCTTCCCGCTCATGATACTGTCCATAATTATCTCCAGCGTATATATTTATGTACGATACTTATAAGAGAAAAAAAGCTAGATGAATTTCATCTAGCTTTTTTCTTTATCAAGCTGGGGAGTCTTGAGATACTTTATTCTGCATTTCAGTTTTAAAAATTTTGAAAATCTCTTCTAAGCGTTCAACGGAAATGCCCGTTCCGTCAGCAAATTGTTGCAGGCGCTGCTGGTCCGTCATATTCTTATATTGATTTAACAGTTCGTCGCGCTGCGTCTTATCCATCTGTCTGAATTTGTCATGACCGGATTGGACGAAATCACTGATACTGTCGACTTCCTGCTGAGAAATTTTGCCATCCTGTATCAGCTGATTGGTAAAATCGCGCAGCCGCTGGTCGAGATTGTCTTTGGCAGGTCTCGGCGGTTTTACGTGTCTAGGCGGCAGCGGACGGAGTATTTCCTTCAGTGTATCTACTGGAATGGTTGTGCTTTCGGAAATATCCTGGAAATTGGCACGCAGGGACAAATCGTCACGTTTTTCACGGCGGTATTTAAACGTATCGCGCCGTTCCAATTTACGCATTTCGTCGAAAGCGTTCTGCTGATTTTTATAGAAGGAAATCATTTTTCTTTTCAGCTTGTCTGCCTGAGTGGCGGATATTTTATTATTATCGAGAGCTTTATCTATTTCTGCAAAATTAGCGGCTGCCTGATGGCGGGTAGTCGTGTACATCCAGGTGTATTTCTGCTGGAACTGTTCGTTGTATTCCCTGAATTTATCGAAATTCATAGGCGGAGGCATCATCTGCTGGTGCGGCGGAGGCGGTGGCGGCATCTGCCTGTCATTCGGTGCGGCGAATGCAGTGCTGCCGAGAATTAAAGTGGTACAGCCGACGAGCAGAGCCGCAGACAGTTTTTTCGTCAATGACTTTTTCATATAGATACACATCCTTTCGGTGTATGTTATTGCCTTTATATTATTAGCATAGCACGCAAAAAATAGAGTAAAATTAAAAACAGATTAAAATTGTATTAAAAAACTCCTTAAAATCTAACTAACCGATTTTAAGGAGTTCATTTGCATTATTTTACAACGAGCGCAGGACACGGTGCATGTTCAACAACATACTGACTTACCGAGCCGAGCAGCACGCCTTTTACAAGGCCGAGACCGCGGCTGCCGATTACAACGAGGTCAGCTTTGATTTCATCGGCAAAATCAGTAATGGTAACAGAAGGAGAACCCGTTTCGGAAGTTGTAACAACATTGATTTTTTCTGGTACTTTGCTGGCTGCTTTTTCCAATATTTCATTACCGGCTTTATTTACGGCTTCCAGTATAGCATCGGAAAGGCAGGCATTGATTGCCAGCTGGTTGATGTTTGCTACATAAAGGATGTGAATTTCACTGCCGTAAATTTCAGCAATGGAGATTGCTTCGTCAATAGCTCTGTCAGCAGTTTCAGAACCGTCTACCGGAACTAAAATACGTTTAATATCTGTCATAAGGAATCCCTCCAGAATTTATTTTACAATTAGTACAGGGCAAATGGATTTTTCAAGAACGTAGCGACTGACACTGCCGTTTAGAATTGTGCCGAAAAAACTCAGCTGTCTGCACCCCATAATAATGAGGTCGGCATGATATTCCCAGGCGAATTCTAAAATTTTCAGCTTGGGCTGACCGCTTAAATGATGAGTGCTTATCTGTAAATCGGCGGAAAGCTGCATGCGGGCACTGTCAAGTATACTATGGGAATAGCGGGAAACCGAGCCGGTGAACGGCGTCGACAGCCATGAAGCGCCGTCAAAAGAGCTGTCCGTTTTTTCGTTAAAGTATGTAACCAACAATAAAGCGACTTCGGCATTATAAATCCGCGCTAAATTATCAGCCATGCTTAAAGCGCTGAAAGCTTCTTTCGTCTCATTTACCGGCACTAATATGCGCTTAATATCCAGCATAGTCATCACCTGAATTCCTGAACGTTTAAATATATTATTCGCTAGTATAATTTAAAATTCCTTTAAATCGTTTTTAAAAAATTTCTGGAAGAAATAAAGGATTTGAAAATTTTTTGTGAAATATATCAATATGTATGTGTTCATTATGTATAAGTTCATTTTTCTTTGAAGCCAAAGAAAAACGAACCAAAAAGAAATCTTTTAACGTTTCGCTATCGCTGCACTGGGCAAGTCTTCGCAGCCTTTCTATGAATATAGTCGGTACAGTGGCTCGAAACATTTGGAATTTGGCTCGTGCCTTCCAGTTTCAGATGAGAACAAAATTGTGAGCTGTAACACGATATTTTGCTATTCATGCTAAAACTTTCATCCATGTTAGAGTATTTTCACGGTAGCTTTAGCTATTAAAAAGAAGAAGATTTAGATATGGTTTTAGTTTAAATGTTTGAGCG
>JFBN01306930.1_pt1 | contig 48309 bp, 42 predicted proteins | sample 768741 | NCBI WGS metagenome assembly JFBN01 (sample SAMN01983846, study PRJNA193217) | chicken gut metagenome | biome: terrestrial biome; isolation source: ceca of Broiler chicken | host: Gallus gallus | place: United Kingdom: England | collected 2010-09-07
CGCAGCGACGCTGCGGCTCTTTGTGTATCCTATCGGTATTATTTTCTACAATACCACCCGGCGAGCTACCCGGCGAGCTACCCGACGGCTGCCCGACGAAAGAGCCACGATATAAACGCCCGAAGGATAATCGCTGGTCGGTATCAAAACCGTCGTCTGCCCGGACAGATAATCACACCAAAGCACCCGGCCCGAGAGATCGAGCAATTCAACCGCTTCAAACAGCCCTTCGGCGCAACGCACCTCAATCCAGTCATCACGACGAACCACGGACCAACTGTCATCATCTATCTCCCCGACACCACTGTAACAAGGGTCGTTCAAGGCATCGGCCGTGGCATACTCTACCGTACCGTCGGGAGCCTTGGCATAGACCAGCCGGTCCTGGGTATCGAGACCGCCCGACCCGGTCGAACAACCCGGACGCAACATATCGCCCTCTTCCACACCCAGGCCTTCGATCCATAACACCGCCCCATCGGCCCAAAAGCGCTGCCGCAAGGTATTACCCACCTCTACGGTATCGATTTTGCTGATAGTCGAGTTTATCTGTTTTTGAGTAATCCAGTCGAAATGCGACACCGTCTCGCCCACCTTCGCTCCGAAATCGTAGATGAGATACTCCCGGCTATACAGACTCTCGATAGGCATCAAGGCCTGATTAAAGGTGATATACACCTGCTTGTCGGTCTCGCGCAGGAAAGCAAGATTCTCCTCCTCGGTCGCAGTGCAATTCTTAAACGTATAATACTTTTTATACGTCTCGCCGTTGACCACGGTATCGCCCTGAATGAGATTACGATAATAACTCTTACCAAACAGTTCCATGGAATATCCCCACTCCGCACCTTCACGAACCAAAGGTACATACTCATATTCGGCAGCCTGCATCAGGCTCATGGTGCCGAAAAGAAATGTCAATAATGTAATTTTTCGCATAACTATTCTATAAATTGCTGTAAATCAGATTGGTTTTGTAAATGTACAACTTATTTCCGAGAAAATGCAGCACCTTCATTAAAGGTTTAAACTCTTTTCAAACAAAAACATTGCGTTTATCGCGGGTTTGGCGTTACTTTGCACAGATTTTCAAACAGGTATTGCACATGACACAAAAAGCAAAAACCTACATGCTGCCCACAGCCATGATTGCCGGGAGTGTGGCAGGCTATTTCTTTCCCCAACCTACAGCTCACTGGGCTACGGTGCTGGCACCCATTCTCATCTTTGCCATGCTGCTGGTTACCTACTGCAAAATCTCCATCAAGGAACTCAATATCCGACCGCTGCATATCGGGCTACTTGCCATTCAGATTGTGGGTGGACTCGTGGTATTCGGTGCCCTCTACTTTTGGGACCCCATCATTGCCGAGGGGACCTTCATCTGCCTCTTCTGCCCCACGGCAACCGCCGCACCCGTCATCACGGGCATGCTGGGAGGCAGCGTCTCCACACTGGTATCGTACAGCCTCATGAGCAACATGGCCGTGGCCCTGCTCTCACCCGTCATCTTCTCGTTCATGGGAATACACGCCGAAATCTCGTTTATCGACTCGTTCCTGATTATTTGCAGCAAAGTGCTGCCGCTGCTTATCCTGCCGCTGGTGGTCGCCCTCCTCTTACAAAAGTTCTTCCCCCGCATACACCACACGTTGAAAAACCGGCAAGCCCTCTCGTTCTACATGTGGGCCGTGTCGCTCTTCCTCGTGGTAGGCAAGGCGGTCACCTTTATTATCGAACAGGGGTGGGAATCGGTGCCCTTCGAGATTGCCATCGCACTGCTTTCGCTCGTAGCTTGCGTCGGACAGTTCTACCTGGGCCGTAAAATCGGGGGTAAATATGGCGACAAGATTTCGGGTGCCCAAGGCCTGGGACAGAAAAACACCGTGCTGGCCATCTGGATGGCGCTCACCTATCTGGCTCCCATCACCTCGATAGGCCCGGCCTCGTACATCATCTGGCAAAACAGCATCAACAGCTACCAGCTCTACCTGAAAGAGAAGCGCGACCGCCGTCTGTAACGGTGCGTACCGTCCCAACCGAGCAACCGGTTCAACCGGCCGACTCGTTGTCGGCCGTCGTCGTCGGCAGATTCTTCTTGGCCTTCACCCCCATGCCTTTGAGTTTCTCGACCCGGCCTATCAGGTTGCCCGTACCGGTTTTCAGTTTCTTCATCGCCTCGCCATAGGTGGTATTGGCCGTTCCCAAGGCCTTCCCGATCTTCTCCATATCGTCCACGAAGCCGGCAAACTTGTCGTAGAGTTTGCCTCCCTCCTCGGCAATATCGATGGCATTCCGGGTCTGCTTGTCGCGCTGCCACAAGTCGGCCACCAGTTTCAGGGCCGCAATCAGGTTGGTCGGGCTCAGCAGCAGTACCTTCCGGTCATAGGCATACTGCCACAAGGCGTGGTCGGCCTGCATGGCGGCCAGATAGGCCGCCTCGTTGGGCACGAACATCATCACATGGTCGCCCTTGCCCACATAGTCCTGGTAGCTCTTGCCCGCCAGTTCGTCAATATGCTTCTTGACCGAAGCCAAATGCTGCTTCAAGGCTGCGGCCGCCTCCTCGGGCGTCTCGGCATTCACATAGTTGACATAAGCCGTGAGCGACACCTTCGAGTCGATAACCATCTGGTGGTTCTCGCCTCCGGGATAACGGATAATCACATCGGGACGCATCTTATGCCCGTCGGCACTCTGTATCGTGTGCCCCTCCTCGTCGCGCAAGGTCTCCTGAATGAAGTACTCGCGGTCCTTCTCCAAGCCCGACTTTTCGAGGATACTCTCCAAGATCATCTCGCCCCAGTCGCCTTGAATCTTCGAGTCGCCCCGCAAGGCCTGGGTCAACTGCTTGGCCTCCACGCCAATCGTCTCGCTACGCTCGACCAGCTCCTTAATCTGTTCTTTCAGCGAAAACCTTTCGCGCGCCTCGCTGTTATAAGTCTCCTCCACCGTCTTCTTGAATCCTTCGAGACGCTCTTTCAGCGGATTCAGCACCTCGGCCAGCCGCTCCCGGTTCATCTCCGAGAAGCTCTTCGACTTCTCCTGCAAAATCTCGTTGGCCAGTACCTTGAACTCGTTGTTCATCTCCTGGCGCACCCGCTGCACCTCCTGCTTCTGCACCTCCATATTCTCGGCGAGCACCTGGTTGCGGGCCTGCAAGTCGCCCTTCTCACGATTGAGTTTTTCCCGCTCACGGGTCGAAAAATCAAGCTGCGCCTGTACCTCGGCCAGCCGCGAGGTGCAACTGTTCACCTGCGCCTCCAACACGCCGTTGCGCACCTTCAAGTCGGCCACCTCGCGCTCACGGTCGGCCAACGTCTGTTGCCACGCCTTGCGACGCGAGTCATACACGAAAAAAAATACCACGGCAGCTACACACAACGCCACCAGTATGCCTATCCACATTCCTGTCATAATCGTCTCTATCCTATTATGCTATATTTTCAAATCACATTCACTCCCAGGTGATATTCACCATCTCAAAAAAATGCCGGGCAATTTGGGCAAACCCACTGTTTCCGGGGTGCGATGCCACATGCCAATCGGTTGTTATCGTTTCATACCCCTGCCACGTCAAGGTCTTCGCTCCGGGATTATCGTCATAACTCGTCGCCCGCACCGCCGCGGTATAGATCTTCCCCTCCACCGCAAAGTCTATTTGCAGCCGGCCGTCGGGCAACACGATGTAACGGGTATACTTCAACGTTTGAGAGGTCGGTGCCGTCCGGGTGACAACCGTCCCTATCGAGCTCTCGTTCTCCGTTTCATGAATATCGTTTATCGCAATCAGATTCACAGTATACTGCTTGCACGCATTTTTAATCGATTTCGTAACATTGCTCGACACATACCAGCCATAAAGCCACACGATATGAGCATTCGGTGAGGCCTCCCTGATGGTCGCAATCAACTCCTTGGCTCCCTGTTCAAAGGCCGACCGCTTCTTCGAGGTATTCACGTTATCGCCAATCTGTATCACAACCAGATCCAGGTCGGCACTCAACTGCGGCCGCAAGCTATTTTCCAGCCAGTTCAGTTGCTGATCGTGATTCTCGCAGCCTTCAAACGCTATCCCCGACAGCTTCACATCGGTATATGCCGGATTGGCCGCCAGAAACCGCGCTTGTATAAGGGCATGATAATCGTGCAGCGAGTCGGTGGCATTCATGCCGAAGGTCCCGTTACCCAGCAACAGGGAGTTCCCGATAAACAAAGCCTTGTCGGGGACCTCGATCACTCCGTAATCGAAAATCAGATCGGTCAGATCCTCTCCAAAAATCTTGTCGCACGAAACAGTCATCATCGACAAGACAATCAAACAGAAATAACAGGCCAGGCGTTTCATATCAAATCCTTATCTACGTACAAAGATAAACAAAGCTATGTGAGAGTCAAACAGAAAACAACAATATTCCCGCCCCCGCCAGTCTACAAACCGACGATAAATTTCCTCGTTTTCACTTTTATCGTTACATTTGTCCAAGAAACACACAAAATTCCAGCCGCATGAAATTAGGAGACGCATGGTTCTCGGCTGTCGCCGAAGCCGAAGAGAACGACCACATGATTATCGTTTCGGGACGTACCGAAATCGAACCCTTCATTCAATCGGGCAAGTTCAAGGAGCGGGTCGAAATCACCTGGAAATACGAGCCCGACAGCAAAGGCATGCCTCACGAAGCGACCGCCGAACTCATGGAAGAGGCTCAAACCGCTCTAAAACGGGCCATGGAGAAGGACAAGCTGGCCATCTTCACCGGCATCTACACGGGCGACGGCGAACGCACCTGGGTATTCTACACCCGCAATGTTCCGGCATTCGGCCGCATGCTCAACGAGGCTCTTGCCCCGTTCGAGACCCTGCCTCTCTCCATCTACACCGAGAAGGACCCCGAGTGGAACGAATACCGAGAGATGTGCGAACTGCAAGGGCAAGAGGCCGACGACGAGAACGACGACGAGACGCCCGAAGAATAAACCGCCCAATCCACCAGCCAGCCCCATGCTGCACCGCCCGTTTTCCCATTATATCATTGCTGCCGCAGTCTTGCTGCTCCTGGCGGTCACTGCCTGCTCGCGCCAAGAAGAGGAACCGGGCAACGACCGGCCGGTATCGGTTACCGAGCCGGGAACGCTCGACGAGATTATCACCCCCGACCGCCGTCCCTTCATCACCGAACTCTCCATCGCAGGGTCTCTCGATCATACCGACATCGCCTACATCGGGCAAATGCCCGAGTTGCGCTACCTCGATTTAAGTGCCGTGTCGCTACCCGACAATTTTCTGCCCGAGAATGCCTTTGCCAATCACGAGGCTCTCAAAGAGGTCCTGCTCCCCTCGACACTCGACTCCATCGGCCCCTCGGCATTCCGGTGGTGCGAAGAGTTGCAAACAGTACAGTTGCCCCGTCACCTCATTACCATCGGCGCCTATGCTTTTGCCGGGTGCAAAAATCTGCATGACATCGACCCGCCCGCTTCGCTGCTACGCATCGATAAACAGGCTTTTTCGGGTTGCATCAGTCTGCACGAAATAACACTCCCTTCGGGTCTCTCCCGCATAGCCGACGGCACCTTTGCACAATGCCGCACGCTGGCTTCAATCGCAATACCTTCGGCCGTAAGGTCCATCGGCTACCAGGCGTTTGCCGGGTGTGACCGGTTGCAGGCCATACGCATCCCCTCGACCGTAAAAAAGGTGGGAATAGGTGCCTTTCAAGACTGCATCGAACTGACCGAAATCGACTGGCCCACCTCCTTGACCGAAATCGACTACTACACCTTTGCAGGCTGCAAAAGCCTCACGACCATCACCCTGCACAGCCAACTGACGGCCATCGCCGACCATGCCTTCGACGGCTGCAAAAGTCTGACCGAGATTCACAGCAAAAACAGCACACCTCCGCAAATCGAGGCCGAGACCTTCCGCAACGTCAACCACTTGGCCTGCCGGGTGTTCGTCCCCTCGGAACGTGCGCAAAAGAGTTACAGGGCCGCCTCCTATTGGAGCGACTTTCTCATTTATGTAGAGTGAATTTTACGATTGCCGTTCGAGTTGATTCAGCAAGGCAATCCACTCCTTGCCGACCACCTCGGGCGAATAGGATTTCGATTTCTCGATTACCTGCCGTTGCATCTGTTTGCGCCGTGCATCATCGTTCATCAACGACAGGAGCTCACGGGCGTAGGCCTCCAAATCAAAAGGTTCTACCACCACGCCGTTGACGCCACTGGGCGAGAGTATCGACTTGACGCCGTCGGAACAACCGAATGCAATGGGCACCACCCCGTTGGCCTGCGCCTCGGTCAAGACCAGTCCCCACCCCTCGAACGAAGAGGTCATGCACAGAATCGAAGCCATATCGTAGTAGCATTTGGGGTGATTACTGAACCCGGCGAACTCGACATTATCCAGTTCCAACCGGCGGGCCTGCGCCTCCAAGTTTTTCTTTTCGGCACCTTCACCCACGATAATCAACCGCCACCCGGTAGTCTGCCCCTTCAAGAGATGCCACACATCGAGCAGCCGGTCGACCCGCTTATCGGCATACGACAGTCGCCCCACAAACAACACGACACGCTGCTTGTCGAGTACGAGATCACGCACCGGCTTCTCCGAGTTGCTGATGGCAAACAACTTGTGTGCATCTTTCAGATGCAACTTCTCCCGAATCAACTCCGAGTAACCCTCGCAAAGCGTGACATAGGCATCGACCTCGTCGTAAAGCTTCTTATAAGCCCGGTAAAACCGCTTGTAATAGGTCTTGAAGGTATAGACCTTGTGAATGTCTATCAGATAATATTGTAATGCCTTCGACAACGACACTTTGACATTCCCCTTTTTCCGGGCAATCTTGTCCCGAATTTCCCAAAAAGGCATACCGTGGTTGCAGTAGACGACTTTCAGCTTCTCGTTAAGAGCCCTTATTTCGGGAATCGACTCCAAGACATAGGCTTGGATAATGAGCACCTCGATATTCAGTTCCCGGGCCTTCTCGGCAATAAACCGGGCATTGGCACGGCTGTTGGAGTCGGAAGAATCGGGCAGGACAAGAGCCTCGACACGATTGTTAAACGACGAGTCGACCGGCAGTTTCTCGGCATGATACTCCCGGGTAAACAAGAAAATGGTATATCCCCTGGTCAACAGATACTCACACAGGTCCAGTGTGACACGCTCGGCGCCACCCAACGGGAAACGTTCATGAAAAAAGGCAATGCGGGTATTCATATTTCGGGGGACAAAAATAGCCCAAAAAGTTCAAGTAACGACAACTCTGTCACCAAATTTTAGTCTACACCCTCAATTATTTGCCGGGGCAATTCATAAATGCTATTTTTGCAGCAAGCATTTAATACTAACGGCCATGATCATCATCGATTGCGAAAAAATGAAATATCCCAATACCGGGCTGTTCTTCTTCTGCGACATGCTTGTCCGCTCCCTCATCACCGAAAACCACGGAGAGTTCGACCTGGGCTTCTACGTGCCCAGCCGGTACAAAGGCCGGTGGGGGGAATCGTTCTATTACAAGAAGAAATGTTTGCTCGACAAAATCGCAGTCGTGAGCCCTGCCAAATGCCAACTGTGGCACACCACCTTCCAGCTGGCCCACTACGTACCCTGCAACGGGAAAGTGCTCCTCACCGTTCACGACCTGAACTTTCTCTACGAGAAGAGCGACCGCAAGCAACAGAAATATATCGCCAAACTGCAAAAACTGGTCGACCGGGCCGACCGAATCGTAGCCATCTCGGAGTTTACCAAAGACGACCTCATCGCCCACACCGACGTAGGCGACAAGAGAATCGACGTGATATACAACGGTTGCAACCTCTACCGGGGCGAGATATGCCCTCCCGCAATCCGTCCCGCCGGCGACTTTATCTTTTCGGTGGCCACCGTCCTACCCAAAAAGAATTTCCACGTACTCCCCTGCCTGCTCCAAGGCAACGATTTAGAGCTGATTATCGCCGGTAACCCGTCGCCCTATGTCGATGTCATACTCGACGAAGCCCGCCGGTACGGCGTCGAAGAGCGAGTCAAAATCGTAGGTCCCATCGACGAAAGCGTGAAACACTGGTATTTCAAGTACTGCAAAGCCTTTGTCTTCCCCTCGATAGCCGAAGGGTTCGGATTGCCGGTCATCGAAGCAATGGCCTATGGCAAACCCGTATTTCTGTCGCGTCACACCTGCCTGCCCGAAATCGGAGGCGAACAGGCCTACTATTTCAATACCGATTTCAACCGTCCCCTCATGCAAGAGGAGTTCCGGCAGGGCCTCGACGACTATTACCGCCATGAACAGGAGAGGGCCGAAGCCATCAAGGCCCATGCCCTCCAATTTTCCTGGGCCCACGCCGCCCGACAATACCTCGACATCTACAGGGAGATGACCGAGTAACAAGGTTCAACCATATGCAAGAGAATACTGATTCACCCCTATTCCCTTATAAAGTCAGAATGATGATGATGATTATTTTTTCTTCTTAGGCTTTTGCTCCCATCTGAAATGTATGCTTGGAGTTCTAGCCTTAGTAGTCAGTTCATTTAATTCCTCGGCTTTATCCGGATAGAGATTTATTACATTATTCGTTTCCCCGGGGTCACTATTCAGATTATACAATTCTTGAACCATCTTTTCAGGGTTAGCCATATTCAACTTGACCAGTTTCCAACCATCTTTCAGAATGGATTGCTTTCCTCCCTGCTCATAAAACTCATAATAAATATACTCATGTTGCCTTGCCTTACAATCCTCACCTTGCAATACAGGGAGATAAGATAGGCCATCGATATTCTCCGGTACCTCTACACCTACAATATCGGCTACAGTAGGGAGGAAATCCCAAAATGTAGAAATGTTATCGGTTACACGCCGCTCCTTAATCACAGCCGGCCAGTTCACAATAAACGGTACTCGGACTCCTCCTTCATAAAGATCTCTCTTATATCCTCTAAATGGTCCATTTGAATCAAAAAAATCAGGGTCATGACCGCCTACTCGATGCACTCCATTATCTGAAGAAAATATAAAAATCGTATTTTCCCATACCCCCTCTTCTTTTAATAGAGTAATAATCTGCCCCACATTTTTATCGATTTCACTAACCATTGCAGCATAAGCAGCTTTGGGTTTTAGCTGTGTCTTGAACCCCCTGTTACTATTATTGATATACGGAGTCTCCGGGAAAGAATCTTCGTATTGACTAAGATCGGGATAATCCAGATCGGCATGTGGTGGAGTTATCGCGAAATAAGCAAAAAACGGAGATGTACTATTCTCCTTTATAAATTTGAGACCCTTTTCCATAATCAGGAAATGGCTGTAAACTTCTCCGCCTAACATAACCTTCTCTTCATTCTCATACAAAAACTCCGGATAATACCGATGAGCCGCAGACTGACTCAAATAACCAAAAAAGTAATCAAACCCCTTTCGAATAGGACTCCCCTCAGTATTCGGACCTCCCAAGCCCCATTTCCCTACACACATGGTTTTATACCCTTTACTTTTCAATAGTTCAGCTACGGTCATTTCTTCAGCCGGCAACGCTAAATCAAAAACACCATCGGCAGTTTTCATACCTTTATTTCCACGCACATAAGCATGCCCTGTATGTTTTCCCGTCATCAAGCAACACCGCGATGGTGCGCTCACAGTCGACCCACTATAATGATGAGTAAATAATATTCCGCGTTCCGCCAGTTTATCTATATTGGGAGTTTTTATCTTTGTCTGTCCATAACACCCCAAATCGCCAATTCCCATATCATCGGCTAAAACAAAAACGATATTGGGGAGGGATTCCTCCTGAGGCTGCCCGTACAGATTTACATTTACAGCCAGACCCGAAGCGATAAACAATCCTATAAAATTTTTATTCATACCCATGGCTACATCTATGATAACAATTATACTCTTTTACTTCAATCAGATACAAATTACTTTTTTTTGTAAATCACTTCCCACCGATCATTCCAATCGACAGCTCTAACATAACTATTCAGATATTGTAAACGCCAGGCAACACCCGAACACTTCATTTTCAACTCTTCTCCTGAAAGTTCAAAAGGTTCAATCAGTCCACTCTCGTACAAATAAGTCAAATCATTCAAGATCAACAAGGTCTCCGATCCTGTTCTCACATTGTCAAGAATCGCCATAACATCTGATTTTGAGAACCTTTCACCTGTCAATGACAAGAAAACCAATGCCCGGGACCGTACAAAACTTCGCTCATCGTCAAGCAAAGGCAATATTTCCGGTTTCAGATTTATTGCCCGCTGTCCCCAATAGGAACATGTGGTAAGTGCCCACCAACGTTCTACGGGATCCTCCGATCTTAATCCGCTAAGCAACTCATCTTGTACGTCTTCCGAGGAAACAGCAATCTGCATTTGGGCTAAATCAATAAAACGGCCTATTCGTTTTTTATTTTCCCGTCCCCAACCAGCCGGATTATCCATTGCCTCCTCCAAAATAACTGTTTCCGGGAAAAAGCCCAAGTCGTTCTTCTCAACCAGATACTTACATAACTGTCTTCTTAAACTCTCCAAAATCTTCTTATACTGGGGATTATTGGCAAGATTGTTTTTCTCAAAAGGGTCCTGTTCCAAATCATACAACTCTTCAACCTCAAAGGGCTTGAAAAAAGATTGTTGAATTTCATTCAGGCCATTCTCCCGATACAGATCCTTCCATTCTCTAAATGCCAATTGCTTATATCGATAAAATGCAAAAAGAGATTGTGAATGATAGGGTTGAAAATTCCGGGCATATCTGAATTTTCCCTTCCTCAATACCCGGTTAAAAGCATACAGTTCATCAAACCGGTCTCCATATCCAACCGTAAAATCCTCCTTTTCAATCCGAGATTTTCCTAAAAAAGGTTTTCCATCCATCTGTTTCGGAATTTCAACTCCCGCCAAATTAAGAACCGTAGGACCAAAATCCATAAACGAAACGATGTCTTTTACAATCGATCCTGCCTTCACGTTCAACTTTTCTCTCCATCTTTCAGGAACATACACAACCAACGGCACATGAATACCTATATCATCAGTATATCCTTTTGTCCCGGGAAGAGAACCTCCATTATCTCCAAACCAGAAGATAATTGTATTGTCCAAGACATCATCAGCCCGCAACATATCAATAAGAGAACCCAATTCCTTATCGGCATCTTCAATCCGGTCATAAAAGGTAGCATATGTGTACCGCATCAAATCTGTATCAGGTAGTGTCGGGTGCAAAAATACTGAATCTGTACTGTGTCGAGGTGTTACAGTCCGATATGTTTCCTTGTTAAACTGCAAACAAGATTCATGGGTATCTCCGTTGTTTCGTTGGAAAAAGAAGGGTTGATCCTTGTTGGGCCTATTTCGCCACAAATCCATTGGTCCCTTTATCTCATTCCATGCAGTCTCATCTAATTTCACATTATAATCGGTTTTTGAAGCATTGTAGGTATAATACCCCTTATCCCTGAGATACGATGGAAACATTCTCAGTCCATCGGGCAAAGGCACACTCTCCAACTTTCGATGAAAACTTCCTGCAAATCTAGGTGCATAACAGCCTGTAATCAATGTAGTACGTGCGGCCGAACTCACAGGAGCATTACTATATGCATTGGTATAGATAATTCCATTCTGTGCAAGCCATCTCACATTAGGGGTATCAGCACCTTTTCCCTCATTATATAAAGATAAATAATGGGGGGATAAATCTTCCACGAGAAACCAAACGATATTGGGTCTATCCATATCCTCGCTATGTCTCTGTCGGAATTCAGTTGCGGATATCTCCATTGACGGAATAGAAGAAATCAAACAAAGAGAGACGAGACTTTCGTAATGCATTGTTCTCATTAGTATAATTTTAATAGGTCATATTCTCTTAACATTACAATAGACGAAAAACAAGGAAGAATTTACCCAATCTCCTCTTAAAAAAAGCGAGGGAAAAGGCTTTAATCCTTTTCCCTCGCTTGTAAATAAATTAAAAACCGATTACTCTTCGTCCTCGTCTTCTTCCTTCATGTTGTGGAAGACGTTCTGTACATCTTCGTCCTCCTCGAAACGCTCGATGAGCTTCTCGATCGAGGCACGTTGTTCGGGAGTCACCTCCTTCACGTCGTTGGGGATACGCTCAAACTCGGCGCTGATGATTTCATAGCCGGCCTCTTCGAGGTGGTGCTGTATGTTGTTGTTCTCCGAGAACTCGCCATAGAGTACGATTTCCTCATCGTCGGCCTCCAATTCGTCGACACCATAGTCAATCATTTCAAGTTCGAGATCTTCGAGCGACACGCCCTCCTTGGGCTTGATGTGGAACACACACTTGTGGTCGAAGAGGAACGAGAGGCTGCCGGTCGTACCCAGCGAACCGCCGGCCTTGTTGAAATAGCTGCGCACATTGGCTACCGTGCGGGTGGTATTGTCGGTAGCAGTCTCGATAACCATGGCGATACCGAAAGGCCCGTATCCTTCATAAACGACCTCTTTGTAATCTCCGGCATCTTTCGACGATGCTTTCTTGATAGCCCGTTCTACATTCTCCTTGGGCATGTTGGCGGCTTTGGCGTTCTGCATCAGCACACGCAGACGAGGGTTGGCATCGGGATCGGGACCACCGGCTTTAACGGCGATGGAGATTTCCTTACCAATCTTCGTGAACGTACGGGCCATGTTGCCCCAACGCTTCAATTTTCTGGCTTTACGATATTCAAAAGCTCTTCCCATAGAATATTATCTTTTACTTTTATTTTTGTTAGAATTGAATTATCTCAATTGAGCCTCCAACTTCTGTTGCAGGTTGGAGATGATCTTGTGCATGATGGCATCGATCTGCTTGTCGTTGAGGGTCTTGTTCTCGTCTTGCAACATAAAGGTAACGGCATACGATTTTTTACCCTCGGGCAGATTCTTACCCTCATAGACGTCGAAGAGGTAGACCTCTTTGAGCAACTTGCGTTCGCTTTCGCGGGCTACCTTCTCGATGTCGGCAAAGGCTACCGACTTGTCGACCAGCAAGGCCAGGTCGCGTTTTACCGCCTGGAACTTGGGCAGGTCGCTGAAAAGTACGGTGTGCTTGGCGGCCATCTTCATCAAGGCGCCCCAGTTCAACTCGGCAAAAGCCACATCGGCATCGATGTCGAACCGTTTCAGAATCTTGTGCGACACGAGCCCCATCTTGCCCAGCAGCTTACCGCCCCGGTTGCTGTATGTGAGGGCTGCCGAATAGACCTCGTCGCTGGTCTGCACGGCTACCACATCACCAGCAATACCCAGGCGGGTAAAGATATTCTCGACATAGGCCTTCATCTCATAGACGGTCGATTTCTCATCGGGGTGAGCCCAGCTGCCCTCTACCCGATTACCGGTGAGCCACAGAGCAAAGTGATGCTCTTCGCTGTATCCCGAGAGAATCTTCTCGTCGTTGTGAGCCTCGGGGTTGAAATAGTAGCAGTTGCCGTTTTCATAGAACCGCAGGTTGGCACGACGGCGGTTGATGTTGTGCGAGATACTCTCCAAACCACCGAACAGCAGCGTCTGACGCATCACGTTCAAGTCGTTGCTCAACGGGTTGAGCAGGGTCACGCAATGAGCACGAGGCCAGCATTGCAGGTCGTCGTAGTAGGCACCGCAGGTGAGCGAGTTGTTCATAATCTCATTGAATCCGCAGCCGGTCAGTTGCTCCGAAATCAGATTCAGGAACTGGTGAGCCTCGTCGGTCGGCGTCTTATAGGAGAGGCTGGAATGCACACGGTCCGAAATCTCCACATGATTGTAACCGTAGATGCGCAGCAGGTCTTCGATTACATCGACATCGCGTTGCACATCGACCCGATAGGTGGGCACCCGCAAGGAGAGTTCCCGCTCGTTCTCGCTCACAATCTCGATTTCGAGACTGCGCAAGATATTTTTCACCGTATCGGCCGGAATGTGCTTGCCGATAAGGGTATCGATTTTCTCATAGGTCAAGGTAACGGGGAAAGGTGCCACAGGCGAAGGATAGATGTCGACAATGTCGCCGCAAATCTCGCCGCCAGCCAACTCTTTCACCAGCAGAGCTGCCCGTTTGAGGGTATAGAGCGTGTCGTTGGGATCGACACCCCGCTCGAAACGGAAGGAGGAGTCGGTATTCAACCCCTGCCGACGGGCCGTCTTGCGCACCCAGGTGGGATTGAAGCAGGCCGATTCGAGGAAGATGTCGGTCGTCGCATCGGTCACGCCCGATTTCAAACCACCGAACACACCGGCAATACACATGGGCTCCTCGGTGTTGCATATCATCAGGTCATTGGCCGTCAAGGTGCGCTCCACCTCATCGAGCGTCACGAACTTGTCGCCCTCCTTGGCCGGCTTCACGATAATCTTCCCGCCGGCAATGCGGTTCAGGTCGAAGCAGTGGAGCGGTTGCCCCGTGCTGTGAAGCAGGTAGTTGGTAATATCGACCACGTTGTTGATGGGACGCAGCCCGATAGCCGACAAACGTTGTTTCAGCCAGTCGGGACTCTCGGCCACCTTCACGTTGCGCACCGTCACACCGCTGTACCGGATACAAGCCTCGTGGTTCTCCACCTCGACAGCGATGCCCCCGTCGGGACGGTCGATGGCAAAGTCGGCCACCGACGGACGGTGCAATCCACCGTCGTGCCCCCGGTGAGCCAGATAGGCTGCCAGGTCGCGGGCTACGCCATAGTGCGAAGCAGCGTCGATGCGGTTGGGGGTAATATCGACTTCGAGAATGTAGTCGCTCTTGATATTATAATACTCTTTGGCGGGAGTACCGGGTTTGACCGGATCGGGCAACACGATGATACCGTCGTGCGAGGTACCGATACCGATTTCGTCCTCGGCACAAATCATGCCGAACGACTCCACGCCGCGAATTTTCGATTTCTTGATTGTAAAGCTCTCGTCACCACTGTACAGCACGGTACCCAGCGTAGCTACCACCACATACTGTCCGGCAGCCACATTGGCGGCGCCGCACACGATTTGAGCCGGCTCGGCTTCGCCCAAGTCGACGGTCGTAATATGCAGGTGATCCGAGTTGGGGTGATCAACACAGGTAAGCACTTTACCGATAACCAGGCCGTTGAGGCCGCCTTTTATCGTCTGTACCTCCTCGATACCGCCGGTTTCGAGGCCGATAGAGGTAAGAGCAGCCGAAAGTTCCTCGGGAGTGAGGTCAAAGTTGACATAATCTTTCAGCCAATTATACGAAATATTCATAATGAACCTATATTTTATCGTCTATCTTATCGCATTTCGGAGAAGTCTGTTATGCACCTTCCCGAAAAATTTTGCCAAAGTTAATAAGAAACTGTTTAAAAGCCAACCGGTCTACCGATTTTTCGACCCGTCGCCATGCTATTTCCCGTCGACTGCCGAAGGTCCCGCACTGGCCGTAATCGACAGGAAGCGGGGCGGTATGGGCGTCTCAAAATTCATCTCCTTGCGGGTCACGGGGTGAGCGAAACGCAGCTTGTAGGCGTGCAGGGCCACACGTCCCAGCGGGCTGCCGTGGGCACCATACTTGCGGTCGCCGGCTATGCTGTGACCCAGGTCGTGCATGTGGACCCGGATCTGGTTCTTCCGTCCCGTGGCCAGATTCAGCTCGACCAGCGAGAAGTGCTTGTTGCTGCTCAACACCTTGTAGCGGGTAATGGCCAGCTGCCCCTCCTCGGGATTGTCGGTCGAGTAGACCTGAAAGGCGGCATTCTCGGCCAGATAGGAGCGCACCATACCTTCGGGCTGTTCCATCTGCCCCTCGACCACAGCCACATACTTGCGCTCCAGCACCATGTTGTGCCAGTTGTGCTGCATCTGCTCCTGAATGCCCTTGCTCTTGGCAAACATCATCAGCCCCGAGGTGTCGCGGTCGAGCCGGTGCACGATAAAGAGCTTGTTCTCGGGGTTCTGCGACTTCACATAATCGCTCAGTATGCTGTATGCCGTACCCGTCTTGATGCGGTCGGTCGACATCGAGAGCAGACCGTAGCCCTTGTCGATAACCAGGATATACTCGTCCTCGTAGACCAGCCGCAGACGATTGTGCTTGAACACGCTGAACCCGGCCTTGAAATTGATTTTCAACTCGTCACCGGCATGCAGCACCGTGTCGAACTGAGTCACGGGCATATCGTTCACCGCCACCTGACGATGGGTCAGATACGACTTGACCGTCGTGCGGCTCTTGTCGCCGAACAACGTGAACAGGTAGTTGAGCAGCGTGTCGTCGTGCTCGACCTTGAAGCGCTTGATATCTTTGTCGGAAAAACGGCGGCGGGGCCGTTTGTCGGAAGGTTGACGCATAGAATCTCTTTTTTTGCAATTTCGTCGTGCAAAGATAGTGCAAAGCCACCGCAAAGACAAACAAACCCTCTCTTTTATACGCACGTATGGCTCTTTACGGTTCGACCGATTTCATGTAAGGCCAACACGCCCATCGCTCTTCCGCCCTCCTGTTTTTATTGATTCATAATCAATTACTCCTTTTCAATGCTAATATTCCAGATGAATCCAGCACACATTCCGTTCATACGCAATCCGCTCAGTTGCAGAAAAAAGAATCTTTATTTTTGTCTTTCCACAAATAACTATTACCTTTGCTCGCTACATCTAAACCGTGTTAAAAAATGAGAATGAAGATACACCGCGAAGGTAAAAATATATTACTCATCTTGTTCATAGTTCTGTTTCTCCTGAACTTACCGATTTACATGTGGGTAAAGATTGCGTGGGTAGCTATTTTTATACACATCGTCTCGCTGGTATTTTTCCTCCTGGTTGTCAACTTCTTCCGTTCACCGAAACGTCGTTTCAAAGGTGATCGCAAGCATGTGGTGGTAGCCCCGGCCGACGGCGTGGTAGTCGTGCTCGAAGAGGTGCTCGAAGACGAGTATTTCCACGACAAGCGCATGCAGGTATCTATCTTCATGAACATCTTCAACGTACACGCCAACTGGTTCCCCGTAGCCGGTGAGGTGCTCCACGTGAGCCACCAGCACGGGCGATATATGGCCGCCTATCTGCCCAAGTCGAGCACCGAGAACGAACGCTCGACCATCGTCATCAAGGCCGAAAACGGACAGGAGGTACTGGTCCGCCAGATTGCCGGTGCCGTAGCGCGGCGCATCGTCACTTATGCCGAGGTGGGCGACGAATGCCAGATCGATGAACACATGGGATTCATCAAGTTCGGCTCGCGCGTAGACGTATATCTGCCGCTCGACAGCGACATCAAGGTAAAGTTGCACGACAAAACGACAGGCGACTTGACCGAAATAGCCCGTCTAAAATAAAACAACATGAACGTAATTATCAAAAACATACCCAACACCATCACCTGTCTGAACCTGCTTTCGGGCTGCTTTGCCTGCATCTTTGCCTTCCAGGGCGAATTTGACTGGGTAGCCCTGTGCATAGGACTGTCGGCCCTCTTCGATTTTCTCGACGGCATGGCCGCCCGGTTGCTGCACGCCTACTCCCCGCTGGGCAAGGAGCTGGATTCGCTGGCCGACCTCATCAGTTTCGGACTGGCTCCCGGATTGATGGCGATGTACTTCATGGCCCATGACAGCGTGTTTCACGGCATCGACAGCGCATATCAGTCGTGGTGGGCGTTGAGTGCACTGCTCATACCGGTCTTCTCGGCGTTGCGATTGGCCAAGTTCAACATCGACACCCGCCAGGCCACCTCGTTCATCGGGTTGCCGGTACCGGCCAACGCACTCTTCTGGATAGGTATCTGCCAGGCCGGACTGCACATGGAGTCGCCGGTATGCGGCTACGCCATCGTGGCGCTGGTCATCATCTTCTCGCTGTTGCTGGTATCGGAGATTCCCATGTTCTCCCTCAAATTCAAGAACCTGAAACTGAAAGAGAACTACCTGTGCTACCTCATACTCGTAGCAGCCGTTCTCTTCCTCTCGCTGTGGGGCCTGGCCGGACTGGCCGCCACCATCGGCCTCTACATCGTCTTGTCGCTGCTGACGGCTCGCAAGCGATAAAAACAAAAACGGAACGATTTTTGTTCCTATTGGGATATAAACCTAATTTGTATCGATTATGCACCTGGCTTTTCTGCTACTGATTATACTTTTCGTCATCTTCTTTGTCCCCCTACTGGCTCTTGTCCAGATGGTCGTGCGATTCATCTCGCGCCTCTTTTTCGGTCGCAGCGAAGGTACTGCGGGCAACCCCTTCGGCCGCCAAAGTCAGAACCGCGCACAAAGCGGACGCACCACCTGGTACACCAGTTCCAAAAAGAGCAAGAAGAAAATCGACAGCTCGGAGGGCGAATACATCGACTTCGAGGATATAAAAGAATAGGAGAGCCACCGAGCGGAATCCCCTGCAAGGCCCGCATCGCGTCTCTCCCATGACATGTGTTTCGTCGGTCGGATAGCTGTGAGCTATTTCACCGACAAAATCTCTTCTACGATAAAGTTGCTGTATCCACGCCAGGGCAATGCTCCCAGGTACTCGTTGTATTTCAGCTCGACATGCCGCCCGCTCATGCGCATGAGCGAGTCTGCCAAATTGGCATCATCGACCGAAAAGATAAACTGGTTGGACTGCAAGGAACCCTGCCCGGCCGTACGGAAACCCTCCATGATGAGTGCCCCCTCGTAGGTCTTGAACACATATCCCTTCTTGACTACATAGTTGAGGGTTCCCGCCTTCACGCCCGTGCCGAACACGAAATAGTAACGCACATACACAAAGGCTCCCAAGGCCAACACAAGCACCACGGCCGCTCCCCACAAAAAGCGGCGAATCGACCGGCGCCAGGCTTCGCCCCGTTTGGGCTCCGCCTGATTCTCGTTTACACGGCTATTCATTTCTCTTCTTTTTTCCCGACTCCCGTCCGGGACCCCGACCGCACGTGCCTCGCACATCGCAGGTCGGTTTCATGCCCTCAGAGGAATCGTGTTTGCAAACAAAACTGTATTTCAAAACAAAAAAACGGCCGATGCGCCCGGGCACATCGGCCGCTTTTAGCAAATATTATCGGTTCAACCCTTCACCGGAATGTTTTCCAGCGCAGCCAACAACAATTTCCAGAAGGTCTCGACCGTCGAAATCTCCACCTTCTCGTTGGGCGAGTGCGGGTGCTTGATGGTGGGGCCGAACGAAATCATGTCCAACCCGGGATAATTGGCACCGATGATGCCGCATTCGAGACCGGCGTGCATCATCTTCACCTGAGCCTCATGCCCGGTTACCTGCGGATAGAGGCGCTTCATGAGGTTGAGAATCTCCGACTTGAAGTTGGGCTCCCAACCGGGATAGGCGCCGTCGAAATCGACCCGGGCACCAGCCAGCGAGAAGGTACTCTCCAACTCCGATGCCAAAGCCCGCTTCATGCTCTCGCTCGAACTACGCACGAGAATCTTCACCTCGATATACCCTTCGGAGGTGCGCACAATCGAGAGGTTCGACGAGGTCTCCACCACGTCGGGGGCATCGGGAATCATGCGGTACACACCGTTGTGGCAAGCCACGATAGCATTGATCAGGTCGTCCTGAATCTCCTCGGGCAGGAGGGTATGCGGCAGAGCCGTCTCCTCGGCCTTGAAATAGAGATTCTCCTCGATAAATCCATACTCCCGTTTCAGCGTGGCGGCAAAATCGTCGACCGCTTCCAGGAAATCGTCCTTGTCCTCGGCCAGGATAGTCACCACGGCCTCAGCCTCGCGCGGAATGGCATTGCGCAGCGTACCGCCGCTGTAACTGGCCAGCCGGGCCTCATACTCCGACACGGCCTCTTTCAGGAAGCGGAACATCTCCTTGTTGGCATTCATGCGCCCCAGGTGAATATCGACACCCGAGTGACCGCCATGCAGCCCGCCCAGCGTCAGCTTCACGGCAATCTCATTGGGAGCCGGCGTGTAGGGCTCCTCCTTGTAACGAAACTCGATATTGACATCGACCCCACCGGCACAGCTCATATACAGTTCACCGTCCTGCTCCGAGTCGGTATTCAGCAAAATCTCGCCATGCAGTTCGCCCGGTTCCAGCCCGATGGCTCCATACATACCCGTCTCCTCATCGTAGGTGAAGAGGGCTTCGAGCGGACCGTGCTTAATATCTTTCGATTCGAGAATGGCCAGAATCGACGAGATACCGATACCGTTGTCGGCACCCAGCGTCGTCTCGGTCGCCGTCACCCACTCGCCGTCGACACGGGGCAGAATGGGGTCGGTCTCGAAATTGTGCTTGACCGACTTGTTGGCCTGGGGAACCATATCCATGTGTCCTTGCAGAATAACCGGCTTGCGGTTCTCCATGCCGGGAGTAGCCGGCTTGCGAATGATGACATTTCCGGCCTTGTCGCGAAGGGTCTCCAATCCCAGCGAGCGGCCTACCCCCATGATATACTCGGTAATACGGTCGAGGTGACCCGACGGACGGGGAATCTGACAAATCGCTTGAAAGTGTTTCCACACAGCCTGCGGCTGAAGAGATGTGAGTTTGCTGTCCATAGTAGAAATTTTATAAATCCATAAATTCAAAGGCGATCCGACTCGGGAATCTCCGTCACAATATCTTCCATGACCGGTTCGCCCTTGGGTTTCTTTTTATCGCAAGCCATCGAAATGAAGGCATATATTCCTATCAGTACCACCAGCACCATTTGCGCCCCGTGTGCCACAAAGGCAAAAGCCCCGGCCTCGTTACCGGTAATGCCATAGTAGGAGAGTCCGGCGATAACCGCCAGATGCCACGGCCCTATCCCCCCCTGCACGGGGAGCCCCATGCCCAGACTGCCCAACACATAGAGCAGCAACACGGCAGCCACCGTCAGGTGCGACGTGCTGGGGAAGGCAAATATGCACAAATATAACTGCATAAAATAGCAGAACCAAATAAAAAGGGTATAGAAAATAAACCAGAATTTACCTTTCATCGTCACAATCGAGGCAAAGCCGGCCCAAACGTTGGCCATGAGACCCCGTATCCGCTGCACGAAACGGCTCTGGCTGTTGGTGCGGAAGAACCACACGACAGCCACCACACAGAGGGCGATACCCACATAGAGCCACACCGACGTGAGGGTCCCGATTACCCCCGCCTCAATCGACGGATTCTCGTCGAGGAACTGGCGGAAGGGCCTCATCTGCATGAAAAAGACCAGCAGCGTGAGCAGCGCCAACATCGCCGTGTCGGAGAGGCGGTCCGACACCACCGACCCCAGCACCTTGCTGAACGAGGCCCGCTCGCGCTGAGCCAGGTATCCGCAACGCCACACCTCGCCCAACCGGGGGAAAAGCAGGTTCATGGCATACATGCCGAAGATGGCATTGACCAGCTCCCGCATCGAGGGATATATGTGGAGGGCACGCAACTGCAACCGCCAGCGCAGCGCCCGGGCTATGTGGCTGAACACGGCTACGGCCATCGACAAGATGACCCAGAAGTAATTCACATCGGTTTTCAGGATTTGGAATATGGTCTCTATATCCAGCTTTTGATAGACATACCAGAACAACCACACGCCGCAAAGTAGAGGGAGCAGATATTTTACAATATCGCGGATTATCCTTTTCAATTTTCCCGTTTTAAAAATTTATTATACCTTTGTATGCCTGCAAAGATAAGGGTTTCTCTTCAACTTTGTAGCGAACGGAGGCATGAAAAATCTCCCGGGAGAAACGAAAAATCTCCACTTGCAAGTATTTTATTGACAACCACAGAAACCGCGGAACCTTCATGAGCTACATGGTCAGACCCAAGAAGTCGCTGGGACAACATTTCCTCACCGACCTGCACATTGCCGAAGCGATTGCCGACACGCTCGATGCCTACCGGGGCATGCCCGTGCTCGAAGTGGGCCCCGGCATGGGTGTCCTCACCCGCTATCTGCTCGACAAGGGGCACGACCTCACGGTCGTCGAGCTCGACCCCGAATCGGTCGAATACCTGCAAGAACATTTTCCCGCACTGGAAGGTCGAATCCTGGAAAAAGACTTTCTCAAACTCGACCTCGCGCAACTCTACGATGGCGAGTTCTGTGTCATCGGCAACTACCCCTACAACATCTCGAGCCAAATATTCTTCAAGATACTCGACTACAAAGACCGCATACCCTGTTGCAGCGGCATGATTCAAAAAGAGGTGGCCGAACGCATGGCCGCCCCCCCGGGAGGCAAGACCTACGGGATACTGAGCGTGCTGATGCAAGCCTGGTACGACATAGAATATCTCTTCACCGTTCCCGAGCACGTGTTCAATCCGCCGCCCAAAGTCAAGTCGGCCGTCATCAGAATGACCCGCAACCAGGTACGACAGCTGGGCTGCAACGAACAACTGTTCAAACAGATTGTCAAGACAGCCTTCAACCAGCGGCGAAAGACCATGCGCAACTCGCTGCGAAGCCTGGTCGGGAAAGAGTGCGAGGTACTGGCCGACCCCATCTTCGACGAACGTCCCGAACGACTGTCGGTCGAGCGGTTCATCGCCCTCACCAACCTGTTAGAGAGTTACATCACCCCATAATCAACTGGCCGGAATACCGTCTGCTGCTTCACCCTGTTCCGGCCCCAAACCCAAGGAGGCAGAAACATGGAAAAGTTTACGCCCGAATACATACAGAACGTTCAGCAAATCATCAAGAACGACGAGAAAGACAAGGCCCGCGAGCTGCTCAAAGACCTGCACCCCGCCGACATTGCCGAACTTTACCAACAGCTCAACCTCGACGAAGCCGAATACATCTACATGCTGCTCGACGGTGAGAAGGCCGCTGACGTCCTGCTCGAACTCGACGAGGACGACCGCAAAAAGATGCTGAAACAGCTGCCCAGCGAAGTCATCGCCAAGCAGTTTATCGACTACATGGACTCCGACGACGCCGTAGACCTGATCCGCGAAATGGACGAGGACGCCCAGGAGGAGATTCTCTCGCACATCGACGACGTGGAACAGGCGGGCGACATCGTCGACCTGTTGAAATACGACGAGGACACCGCCGGCGGTCTCATGGGTACCGAGATGGTGGTGGTGAACGAAAACTGGAGCATGCCCGAGTGCGTGAAGCAGATGCGTATCCAGGCCGAAGAGCTGGGCGAACTCTACTACGTCTACGTAGTCGACGACGACGACCGCCTCAAAGGCGTCTTCCCCCTCAAAAAGATGATTACCAACCCCTCGGCCTCAAAAATCAAGCATGTCATGCGCAAGGACCCCGTATCGGTCAAGACCGACACCCCCATCGAAGAGGTGGCCGTCACCTTCGAGAAATACGACCTGGTAGCCGTGCCAGTCATCGACAGCATCGGCCGGCTGGTGGGGCAGATTACCGTCGACGACGTGATGGACGAGGTGCGCGAACAGTCGGAACGTGAGTACCAGCTGGCATCGGGTCTGTCGCAAGACGTCGAATCGAACGACACCGTCTTCACCCAGACGGCCGCCCGCCTGCCGTGGCTGCTCATCGGCATGTTCGGTGGACTGGCCAACTCGGTCATTCTCGGCAACTTCGAGGCCAACATCGCCCGCAACCCCGCCACCGCACTCTTCATTCCCCTCATCGGCGGTACCGGTGGAAACGTGGGCATACAGTCGTCGGCCATCGTCGTGCAGGGTCTGGCCAACGGCAAACTCGACCTGAAAACCGCCGGCAAGCAACTCTTCAAGGAGTTGGGCGTAGCCCTTATCAACGCCTGTATGATTTCGTTGCTCGTTTTCGTCTACAACTGGTTCTTCCTCGACAACATGGCCACCACCGTGTCGGTGTCGCTGTCTCTCTTCGCCGTCGTCATCTTCGCCTCGATATTCGGTACCCTCGTACCCCTTACCCTCGAACGGTTCAAAATCGACCCCGCCATCGCCACAGGCCCCTTCATCACCATTACCAACGACATCATAGGCATGCTCATCTACATGAGTATAAGCTATATGCTTGCCCCATAAACGAGGCAAAGCGAAAAAATTTACAACGTTTTATCCATTTCAATCGTTATTATCTTTATTTTTGTCAATGCGATTGAGAAATTGAGACTAAGATTTAACCGACATAAACTCAAAAATGAAAAGAAGCATACTGGATATCTCGGACTTACAAGACATAATTCCCCAGTTGAACAACGAGTGGGGAGCCAAACTGCTCAAACAGCTGATCAAAATATGTAAAGTCGACGATATCAATGCCCTGTACGGACGACACTGCGACCTGCGAGGGGCCGACTTCGTCAACGCCATCATCGACGATTTGGACATCACCTGCCGAATCGACAACGAGGAGGTGCTCGACCACCTGCCCGAAGGCTCGTTCGTCACCATCTCCAACCACCCGTTCGGAGCCCTCGACGGCGTCATCATCATCAAGCAGATTGCCTCGCGCCGACCCGACTACAAAGTGATGGTCAACTGGATACTCAGCTACATCAAAGCCATGTCCGACAACTTCATTGCCGTAGACCCCTACTCCAACCCCGACCACCGCATCGTCTCGCTCAACGGCATACGCGAAGCCCTCATGCAGGTCAAAAACGGCCACCCCCTCGGGTTCTTCCCGGCAGGAGCCGTGTCGCGGCTCAAATGGAGCCTTAAAATCGAGGACCGGGAGTGGCAACCCAACATCATACGGCTTATCCAGCAGATAAAGAAACCCGTGATTCCCGTCTATTTCCACGGACACAACTCCTTGCTATACAATCTGCTGGGACTAATCAGCTGGCAACTGCGAGCCATGCGCCTCCCCGCCGAGGTCTTCAAGAAAGAACACAAGACCATACACCTGACCGTGGGCAACATCATCTCGCCCGAAACTCAGGCCCAATACCGCACCACCGAAGAGTTGGGGGCTTTCCTCCGTCAGGAGACCGACAAGTTGAGAAAGGTAAAATAATAGCCTTGAATTCGTACAACACCATGACTGTCCTCCTGTTTTCCCTATCTTTGGATAGAAAATAGGAGGTGACGCGGCATAATCTATCCTGAAAATTGCATTTTCACTTGTCTCTGCACTTGCCTTTCGCTATCTTTGTAGAAGATAGGATTCGGCTCGGTATAGCCAAACACGAAAACTACGTTTTCATTTGTCTCTGCTCTCACCTTTCGCTATCTTTCCATAAAATAGGAGGCGGCTCGGCATAATCAAACTGAGAAAACTTCGTTTTCCGTTTGTCTCTGCTCTCGCCTTTCACTATCTTTGTAGACCTAATGATTTCAAGAGATATGATTCCCGCAGAAGTACAGCAAACCAAACAGCGATTCGGCATCATAGGAAATGCCCCGGGTTTGATACGCGCCATTACCCGGGCTCTGCAAATCGCACCCATCGACCTGGCCGTACTCATCACCGGAGAGAGTGGTGCCGGAAAAGAGTTTTTCCCGCAGATCATTCATGCCAACAGTTCGCGCAAACACGGGAAATACATTGCCGTCAACTGCGGTGCCATTCCCGAGGGAACGATCGACTCCGAACTGTTCGGACACGAAAAGGGGGCCTTCACAGGCGCCTTGTCGGCCCGCAAGGGTTATTTCGAGGAGGCCGACGGCGGTACCATCTTTCTCGACGAGGTGGGCGAACTGCCCCTCACCACACAGGCCCGGTTGCTGCGTGTGCTCGAAAGCGGCGAGTTTCTCAAAGTAGGCTCCTCGACGGTACTGAAAACCAACGTGCGCATTGTGGCGGCTACCAACCTCGACATGGTCAAGGCGGTGTCGGAGGGGAAATTCCGCGAAGATCTCTACTACCGGCTCAGCACCATACACATCGAGATACCGCCCTTGCGCGAACGGGGCGACGACATTCTGCTGCTCTTCCGCAAATTCTCGACCGACTTTGCCGAACGCTACCGCATGCCGGTCATTCAACTCACCGACGATGCCCGCAACGTATTGCTCAACTACCGCTGGCCGGGTAACGTGCGCCAGCTGAAAAACATCACCGAGCAGCTCTCTATCTTCGAGACCAACCGCGAGGTCGACGGCGCTACCTTGCAGGGCTATCTGCCCCAGTACAATATCGAGAAGTTGCCGGCCCGCTCCACCCCTACCGAGCAAGACCGCACCTTCTTCGAGAAGGAGCGCAAAATGCTTTACAAGACACTTTTTGAGATGCAGAAGGAGTTGGCCGACCTGCATGCCAAGGTCGAAGAGCTCACCAAGGGTCAACCGGTACAAACAGCAACGATTACACCTCCGCCCCATTCGGTTACCGTGGCCCGCTCCATGGCACTCACACCTGTCACGACGGCTATCCCCGTCCATGTACCGTCGCCCAAAAGCAAAACCATCGACGAGACCGAAGGCGAGGTTATCCCCAACGAGGCCGAATATGTGGAGGAGCAACCTACCACCCTCGAAGATACCGAGAAGGAGACCATTCGCAAAGCCTTGATACGCAACCACGGGAAGCGCAAGAAGACGGCCGAGGAGCTGAAAATCTCGGAGCGCACCCTCTACCGCAAAATCAAGGAGTATAACCTAGAATAAGACCGAACAGAGTTTTTGATGCCTATGAAACGTATTATCGCCATGCTGCTCGTCGTGCTTTCGTCATGCAGCATCTCCTATAAGTTCAACGGAGCCTCGATCAACTACGACACGACCAAGACCATATCGATTGCCAACTTCCCCATCAAGGCGGCCTTGGTCTATCCGCCGTTGGAGGAGCTGTTTACCAACTCGTTGAAAAACGCCTATACCCGCCAGACCCGTCTGCAAATCGTCAACAGCAACGGCGACCTGCAACTCGAAGGCGAGATTACCAACTACGACCTCACCCCCCAGGCCGTTACCGAGAATGCCTATGCCTCGCAAACGCGGCTCACCATCACGGTGCGGGTGCGGTTTACCAACACCAAGGATCCCCAATTCGACCTGGACCAGAGCTTCTCGGGCTACAAGGACTTTTCGAGCACGCAGATGCTCACCGACGTGCAGGACGAGCTGATTCAGCAAATCACCGACGAACTGGTGGACCAGATTTTCAATGCAACCGTAGCCAACTGGTAATGTCATGATCTCACGCGAACAAATACGCAACTTGCTCAACGGGGTGTGCGACCAGCCCATCACCCGGGCCGACGCCGACCAGATGGCCGCCGACTACCCCTACTTCACCGTGCCGCAACTGCTCTATCTCAAATACACCCCCGGTGCCATGCCCGACGAGCGTCGCATTCAGCAGGCGCTCATTCAGGCCAGCCCCGACGAACACCTGGAAACGGTTCTCGACATCGAGGGCGAATCGTTTGCCGACCTCTACCCCAAGGCTCCCCACACCGACACCACCATGCAGGCGATTGACCTCTTCCTGGGGACTTACCAGAAAGGGGGCAAACTCCCCACCGAGGATAGCCTCGACAAGCTCATCTCAGGCAGCGTGCTGGCCCAGGCCGACTACATGAGCCTGCTGAAAGACAAGCAACCGGCCACACCCCAGCCCGAACGGAAAGCCGCTCCGGCTCAGCCAGCCGTCGAACGCAAGCTCGAAACAGGACCGACACCCACCCGAAAGGCCACGGCCGAACGGGGGAATGCCCCGGCTGTACCGCCCGCCGACACGGCTACCGACGATACCTTCTTCACCGAGAGTCTGGCCAAAATCTACATCAAACAGCGGCGATATGAGAAGGCTTTGCAAATAATTAAAAAATTAAGTTTGAAATATCCAGAAAAAAATATTTACTTTGCAGACCAAATAAGATTTTTGGAAAAATTGATTATTAACATAAAAACAGAATAACAGAAAATGTCAGTAGTATTAACCGTTTTTATCATCTTGGCATCGTTGCTGATGATAGGCATCGTATTGGTACAGAAATCAAAAGGGGGAGGCCTTGCTTCCAATTTCGCATCATCTAACCAGATTATGGGTGTTCGCAAGACCACCGATTTCGTAGAGAAAGCCACTTGGACACTGGCTGTCGTAATCATGGTTTTAAGCATAGCTACCGTATTTGTTTCGCACAACAGTCAAGCCACTTCCGGTTCGGAAATCAAAGACGTAGTAAACACCGAGGCTCCTGCCGCCCTCCCCGGATTTGAAACTCCGGCTACCGGCAACCAAGCTGCACCGGCTCAACAAGCCCCTGCTCAACAGGCTCCTGCCCAAGAAGCACCGGCTCAGGAGACTCCGGCCCAGTAATCACGCGATTCAAACCTGACTTTATACGATGCCCGAACCTACTATGTGTACGTTCGGGCATTTTGTTCCAACCATAATCCCCTCACACTATGAACGACACGAAAAAATTCTGGAACCTGTTCAAGCGTCACCGCGACAAAGAGCTATCGGCGGTCGGGAAAGAGAAGGAACGGGCCCTGCAAACCCAACTCGGGAAGCTGGCCCGCAACGGTATAGCCTTCGAATTCGACAAAGGGAAGGTATTGCCCCGACAATCAAAATTCGGGGGTCGGCCCTCCCTGCCCACCTCCTGGCAATGGCCCCGATACACCAACGAATATGGCGAAGAACAATTTCTCCCCTTTCTCCTCCAAATCAACTGCGAGGAGCTGGCTCCCTGTGACACCGACAACCTGCTGCCGCATGAGGGCATGTTCTACCTCTTCTACGATCTTGCAGACCAACCCTGGCTCAACGGCCCGGGAGCCCAACTGCTCTACACACCCACCCCGGCGGTCGAATTGACTCCGGCCGAATATCCCGATGGCCTGGCCGATACCCAACGACTCCACGAGATGGGTGTCAAATTCTCCAATTACCCGTCCATACCCGACTGGGACGACTATAACAGTCTGCTCGGTGGCGACGACAACGCCAGCAACTATACCGACTGGGACATTATCGATCCGCAATTGGAGAGCTGGGGATACCCTGCTGTCGAATCGGACGGGCGCCTGCTGGGATACGCCCGGTTGATTCAGAACGGCATTGCCGAGCTCTGCGAATCGAGAGCCCGGGGTGACAAGCCGGAGAGTTACAGCCCCGAGTCGGCCCGCGAATGGGTATTGCTACTGCAACTCGACAGCGTCGACGAAGCCGAGGTCGAGGTCCCATTCGGCGACTGCGGCAGCCTCTATTTCTACATCAGGCAGAGCGATCTGAAAAGCCGCGACTTCTCCCACATACAGTTCGAGATGCAATGCTATTAAGACAACAGACGCGAGCCGGGAAACTATATCCCCACCCGCGTCTGCTCTGTTTTTCTATATTTCTTTATTACTTGGCCGGTTTCAGAGCCTCCATGATGGCGGCTTCGAGCTCGTCGGCCAACTCGGGATTATCTTCCACACACTTCTTGGCGGCATCACGACCCTGTCCCAGCTTGGTATCGCCATAGCTGAACCACGAACCGCTCTTCTTGATGATACCCTTGTCGACACCCAGGTCGATTATCTCGCCCGAACGCGAAATGCCTTCACCAAACATGATATCGAACTCGGCCTTGCGGAAGGGAGGAGCCACCTTGTTTTTCACCACCTTCACGCGGGTCTGGTTACCAATCACCTCGTCGCCGTCTTTGAGTTGGCTGATACGGCGAATGTCGAGGCGCACCGAAGCGTAGAACTTCAAGGCATTACCACCGGTCGTCGTCTCGGGGTTTCCAAACATCACCCCAATCTTGTCGCGCAACTGGTTGATGAAGATGCAGGTAGTATTGGTCTTGCTGATGGTCGCCGTGAGCTTGCGCAATGCCTGCGACATGAGTCGGGCCTGCAAACCCATCTTCGAGTCGCCCATGTCGCCTTCGAGTTCGGCCTTCGGGGTCAGAGCCGCTACCGAGTCGATGACCACGATGTCGACGGCCGACGAACGTATCAGCTGGTCAGCAATTTCGAGGGCCTGCTCCCCGCTGTCGGGCTGCGAAATCCACAGATTCTCCACATCGACCCCCAGCTTCTCGGCATAGAAGCGGTCGAAAGCGTGCTCGGCATCGATGATGGCGGCGATACCGCCCGCCTTCTGGGCCTCGGCAATGGCATGAATGGCCAGCGTCGTCTTACCCGACGATTCGGGACCGTAGATCTCGATGACACGTCCGCGGGGATAACCGCCCACGCCCAATGCCGCATTCAGCGCGATAGAGCCGGTGGGAATCACAGCCACCTCCTCGACCGAGTCGTCGCCCAGTTTCATGATGGCGCCGCGGCCGTAGCTCTTCTCGATTTTATCCATGGCCGCCTGCAAGGCTTTCAGCTTCTCCGACGGCACCGGCACCCGCTTTCCGGCACCGGCATTAGTTTGTGTTTGTTGTTCTTCCATAATCGTTCCTATTTTTTATTTACTTTTTCAAAATCTGTGCGGCGTGGTTCTTGGTATCGACCTTCTCGATTACGTCGGCAATCACACCGTTCTCGTCGATGATAAAGGTGGTGCGCACGGTACCCATGTAGGTGCGGCCCGCCATCTTCTTCTCGCGCCATACCCCGAAGGCCTCGTTCAACGTCAACGCCGTGTCGGCAATCAGCGGGAAAGGCAACGCCTGCTTCTCGATAAACTTCACGTGCGAAGCCTCGCTATCCTTGCTCACCCCCACCACGGCATACCCGGCAGCCTGCAAGTCGGCATAGTTGTCGCGCAGGTTGCAAGCCTCGGCCGTACAGCCGGGAGTATTGTCCTTGGGATAGAAATAAAGTACCAGTTTGCGACCTGCAAAGTCGCTCAAACGTATCTCTTTGCCCGATTGGTCCACGCCCAATATCTCGGGAGCTTTGTCTCCTTGTTTCAGTGCCATAATCTTATCCATTTAATTTGTTAGGTAAAGATAGTGAAAGATGAGAATAGAGACAAACGAAAATGCAATTTTCAGGTTTGGTCCTACCGAACCGAATCCTATCTCATTCAAAGGTACGAAAAGGGAAGCACAGCGGCAAACTATTTACTCATCAACTGTCAAAAACGATACGTGTATCGTCTCTCTCCCTTTCGGACAATACAAAGATAGCACCACACCTGCGCATATCTTATGCGCAAGTAAGTTAATAAAAGTTTAATACATAATAACCCGGAAACTCACGACTGCTTCTTGTAGGTGAGGGCCGCCACGGCATTGAAGAGCCCGGCAAAGCCCAGCAGAGCGACATACTGCGGCCACAGCTCCACAACCGAAGCACCTTTGAGATAGACGGCCCGCATCACCGTGACAAAGTAGCGGGGCGGCAACAGATAGGTGATGTCGCGTGCCCAGGCGGGCATCGACTCGATAGGGGTAAGCAGTCCGCTCATGAGCACAAAAATCATGATGAAGAAGAACATCACAAACATGGTCTGCTGCATGGTCGAGGAGCGGTTGGCAATGATGATGCCCAACCCCGACATGGTGAGTATGAAAAAGAGGGCGGCCAGGTAGACGGATCCTACCGAGCCGGCAGGCGTGAGCCCATAAACCCACCAGGCCAACAACATGGCGAGGGTAAGCACCACAAAGCCGATAATCCAGTAGGGTATGAGTTTGGCCAGCGTAAAGAGGAATCGGCTCACCGGCGTGACGTTTATCTGCTCGATGGTGCCAAACTCCTTCTCGCTCACGAGATTCAACCCGGGCAGGAAGCCGCAGATGAGTATCAGCAGGATAATCATCAGGGCAGGCACCATGAAATAGGGATAGTTGAGTGTGGGGTTATACCGGTTCTGTACGGCAAAGAGGTCGGCCTGAACCACGGGCGACTGCTCCTGCCGCACCTCGGTGAGGGCCTGCTGCACGATTTGAGCCATATACTGCGACCCCAGACCGCCTTTGAGGGCATTGGTCCCGTTCACATCGATGCCGATGCGCCGGGGCGAACTACCGGCAAGCGAGAGCTCGAACGATTCGGGAATGGAGAGTATCACATCGGCCTTACCGGCTTCGAGCGTGGCATAGGCCTCCTCGTAGCTCCCGGTCACCCCCCTGAGGGTAAAATAGTCCGACGCCCGCAACTTCTCCACAATACGGCGCGAAAGCTCGGAGTGGTCGTTGTCGACCACCGACACCCCCACATGACGCACGTCCATCGTCGTCACCCAGGGAATGACCAGCATCACCAACAGCGGGAAGAGGATTACCATCTTGGGCATAAAGGCGTTGCGGGTGAACTGCCTGAACTCCTTTTCGAGTAAAACGCGCAAGGTTCTCATCGTCATTCGAGTTTATCGTTAAACTTTTTGAGGGCCACCCCCACCAGTACCACCGTCATGGCCAGCAGAATCACACTCTCCTGCCACACCGCCGGGAACGACTGCCCGCCAATCATCAGCTTGCGCACCGCTTCGATATACCAGCGGGCAGGAATTACACACGAGACGGCCTGCAAGATGCCGGGCATATTCTCGACCGGGAAGAGCATGCCCGAGAGCATGATGACCGGCAGCATGAGCAGCATGCCCGAGATGAGTATCGCCACCACCTGCGTGTGCGAAACGGTCGAGATGAAGAGCCCCAGTGCCAGCGAGAGCAGCAGGTAGAGCAGCGAGAGGCCCACCAGCCCGGCGACAGACCCCGTCATGGGCACACCCAGCACATAACGGGCCAGCAGCAGAATGACGGTGAGGTTGAGGCACGAGAGGAGGAAATAGGGTATCATCTTGGCCGAGATAATCCAAATGGGACGCACCGGCGAGACGAGCAGCACCTCCATCGAACCGCTCTCCTTTTCGCGCACAATCGAGACCGAGGTCATCATGGCGCAGATGAGGATAAAGACGAGTCCCATGAGTCCGGGTACGAAATTGTAGGAGCTCTTCATCTGCGGATTGTAGAGGATACGCACCGCCGGAGCCGAGTCGGCCGTCACCGAGCCGTCGGCCTGGAAGGCCCGTTGCAGATAGACCAGTCCGGTACCGGCGTTGTTGGGGTTCGAGGCATCGAGAATGAACTGCACGGCCGCCTCGTCGACAGCCCCGGCAGCGGCTTTCTCGACCAACCAGTCGTAATCGTCGGCAAAAACCACCACGGCCGCCGCCTGTCCGCTGCGCAACACCCGGTCGATGCGCGACTGGTCGATATACCCCTTGAAGGTGAAATAGGGATTGGCGCGCATGCGCTCGACCTGCTGTCGCACCGCCTCGGTGCGGTTGGGAGCCACGGCAAAGAACTCGATGTTGTTCACCTCGGTCGAGATGGCAAACCCGAAGAGCAGCACCTGCACCACCGGCATGAGCAGCACGACAAGCATCGTGCGCCGGTCGCGCAGAATGTGCAGCGTCTCTTTCTTGACAAAATGTAAAAAACCACTCATAGCTATTCCCTCCGTTTTGCGCCCCGGGCCAAGATGCGGAACACCTCGTCCATCGACCCGGCCCCAAACTTGCTCTTCAATTCGGCCGGAGCCCCCAGGGCCTCGATTTTGCCGTCGACCATAATCGACACCCGCGAGCAATACTCGGCCTCGTCCATATAGTGTGTGGTGACGAAGACGGTTGTACCGCCTGCCGCCGCCTCGTAAATCATCTCCCAGAACTGTCGGCGAGTCACCGGGTCGACCCCGCCCGTGGGCTCGTCGAGAAAAACCACCTCGGGCCGGTGCAACGTGGCGACCGAAAAGGCCAGCTTCTGCTTCCAACCCAGCGGGAGGGCCCCCACCAGCGTATCGGCTTCGCTCCTGAAATGGAGCCGGTTGAGCACGGCCACCGTGCGCCGCAGCGTCTCGTAACGCCCCAGACCGTAGATGCCGGCATAGAGGCGTATGTTCTCGCGCACGGTAAGGTCGTCGTAGAGCGAGAACTTCTGACTCATGTACCCGATGTGACGCTTGATCTGCTCGCCCTGCGTCACCACGTCGAAACCGGCCACCTGCCCGCTGCCCGAGGTGGGATAGCTCAACCCGCACAGCATGCGCATGGCGGTCGTCTTACCGGCGCCGTTGGCTCCCAGAAAGCCGAATATCTCGCCCCGCCGCACCTCGAAGGTGATGTGGTCGACGGCGGTAAAGCTGCCGAAACATTTGCACAAATCGTGCACCGATATGATTATGTCATCGCTCATTGCTGCATCAGTTTCATGAATACATCTTCAATGCCGGCCTGCACCGGCTCTACCGTAACCGACCCGAATCCCCGTTGCCGCAACAGCCGCTCGAAGGCCCGGGCATCGAACCCCTCGGCCACCACCAGATGGTGGGCGGCCCCGAAGGGGTAGCACTCCTTCACCCCCTCGGCCCGACGGGCTTCGAGCAACAGGCCGTACATGTCGTCGCCCGACAGGGCATAGAGCGGCGCATCGAACCGCGCCACAATTCCGGCCGGGGTATCGACCCCCAGCAGATGCCCGTTGTTACAGAGGGCGATACGGTCGCAACGGCACGCCTCGTCCATGTAAGGGGTGGAGACCAGGATCGAGATGCCCTTCTGCTTCAAGTCGGAGAGCATGTCCCAGAACTCCCCGCGCGAAACGGCATCGACGCCCGTGGTGGGCTCGTCGAGAAAGAGCACCGAGGGCCGGTGTATGAGGGCACAACACAGGGCCAGCTTCTGCTTCATACCGCCCGACAGCTTCCCGGCCCGCCGCTTGCGGAAGGGCTCTATCTGCCGGTAGATGGGGGCAATCCAGTCGTAAGCCTCCCGCACCTTCACCCCGAACAGGGCGGCAAAAAAGTCGAGATTCTCGGCCACCGACAGGTCGGCATAGAGCGAGAATCGACCCGGCATATACCCCACCCGACTGCGTATCTCGCGGTACTGGCTCACGATGTCGAAGCCGTCGACCGTCGCGCTCCCCTCGTCGGGGTCGAGCAGCGTGGCCAGCAACCTGAACAGGGTAGTCTTGCCTGCACCGTCTGGGCCAATCAGGCCGAACAGCTCGCCCCGCCGAACCTCGAACGTAATCTGTTCGAGGGCCGTGAGGGTACCGTATCGCTTGGTAAGCCCCCGCACCTCTATGGCATTCTGTGGTATCATCGCTATCGATTCAGAATCGGGTTCATCACTTTTCGGACAATCGCACCTCACCGTAAAGGCCTATCTTCAACAGGCCGTCGTTCTCGACCGCAATCTTCACGGCATAGACCAGATTGGTCCGGGTGTCGCGGGTCTGAATCGTCTTGGGGGTAAACTCGCTCTCCGAGGCAATCCAGGTGATGCGGCCGGGATACTCCCGCTGCTGGTCGCCGCCGAAATCGGCCACAACGGTCACCTCCTGCCCCACCTTCAACCGGGCCAGCTGGTCCGATGTAAAGTAGGCCCGCAGGTAGAGGAGGCTCATATCGGCCACCTTCATGAGCGGACGTCCGGCTGCCGCCAACTCGCCCGCCTCGCTATACTTGACCAGTACCGACCCGTCGATGGGCGAGACTATGCGGCACTTGGCCAACCGGTCCTCGATCTGTGCAATCTGCAAATCGACCGCCGAGGCATTGGCATCGAGTGCCGAGGTATTGTTTTCGAGGTTGGAGAGCAACGCCTCCAACTGGCCGTTCAAGACTCGTATCGAAGCGTTGATGTCGTCGAGCTGCTTGGTCGTGGCCGCCCCGTCGTTCAACAGGTTCTCCACCCGACTGCGCTCCCTCTCCTGCTGGGCTATCTGGCTGCGCAGGGCCGAGGCCTGCTTAGCCACGTCGGGCCGGTTGCTGTGAATCGAGGCGCGCTGCTGTTCGAGTTGCAGCTTCTGCAAATACAACTGCACGGTATCTATCGCCCCCACCTGACGACCGGCCACGAGCGTGTCGCCCTCCTCGACATCGAAGTAGAGAATGCGCCCCGTAGCCTCGGCCGAGACTACCACCTCGGTAGCCTCGAAGGTACCCGTCGCATCAAAATCGTCACGGTTGCCGCACGAGGCAAGAAGCAGCGGCACGATGCTGTAAACTGCGATTTTTTTCATCTTGTTCAGGATTTATCGGTTCATCGTATGTTTGAGTTCATAAAGGGTTTTCAGCAGCTCGATTTCGCGCATGCTGCGGGCCATCGAAGCGGTAGCCTCGTCGGTAATCTTCATCAGCAGGTCGTGCGTGTCGATAACCCCGTTGCGCAACTTCGACTCGGCCGCCTCGCGCACCGACCGCCGCAGGGCCACGATGCGGTCGTCGTCGGCCAAAGCCCGGCGCAACCGGGCAATGTCGCCCTGGTTCTGCGTAGTCTGCAACTGCGTGTTGAAGAGGAAGATATCGCGTTGCACCTCGACCTGCCTGCGGGCGGTGCGCAACTTGTCGAGGTTGTTCTTCTGGGTGTAATAGGCACCGAAGTTCCACGACAGCTTCACCCCCAGCAGGGCGTTCCAGCTCCAATCGCCGTTCATCATGCCCTGCATGAAATCGAGGCCGGGATAGCCGTAATAGCCCTGCGCAAAGAGTCCCAGACGAGGCATCGACGACGATTTCACCAGACGCTCCTGAGCCGAGAGCCGGTCTATTTTCGCGGCAAACAACGACAGTTCGGGACGCTCGTTCCCGCCCATCGGCGCCTCCACCACGGCCGGTCGCAGCAGCGTGCGATCGCCCAGCGCCTCACCGATAAAGAGACCCAACATGCCACGGTAACTCTCCCGCGAAGCCTCGAACTGACCCAACTGCTGCCCCACGGTGAGCAGCTCGGCCTCCAACACATCGGCATCGCTCTGCATGGCTACCCCGTTGCGCTGCAAGGCTTCGACCTTGGCCAGATTGCTTCGCAGCAGCTCCTGCGTCAACCGCGTCTGAGCGATACGTTCGTCGAGCAGCAGGATACCGAAATAGAGATTGTCGATGCGACCGTCGAGGCTGTGCATCTCGACATCGGCCGACGAGCGCTGTTCGGCCGCCTCGGCCCGAGCCATACCCCGGTCGGCGGCCGACTTGCCACCGTCCCAGATGGTCTGGTTCAACTCCAACGCCACCTTATACTGGTCTTGCCTCAATCCGGGAATCTCCACCCCCTGCCGGGAGAGCATGCCGGTAAGCACATCGGGAAAGGTGGGTACATCGGTCTGCCATGTGGCCTGAGCCGACAGGGCCACCTGCGGAATCCAGGCCCGGGCGGCATTCGAGAGGTTGTACGACTCGGTCTGGCGTATCAAATCGTATTGCCATATCTCGGGATAGTGCTCCCGAGCCATCTGCCGGCAATCGTCGAGCGTAAGTTGGGCCCGGGCCCCCACGAGGCCGCACCACAGCCCCAGACACAAAACAACGACACGTTTCATCATAGCTCTATTTTTTTATTCGACGCATAATTACTTCGATATTCTCGGCCTTGCGCATTTCGAAAAACTGACTACGGTCGGCAGCAATACCTCCAAATACAGGTTCGATAAGAGGATAAGCGATAAAGGGGAATACATTGAGACAGACGATGTCGAGCAACAGATGGCGCACATCGACGGCGACAATCTCGCCCCGCCCGGCCTGCCGGTCCAACTCCTGTTGTAACTGCTGCATGAGGCCGTTGGCTATGCTCGAAATATTCTCGCGCATCACCTCATACCGTTCGGGCCGCGAAAAGACCTCGTTCACGATAAAGCGAGGCAGGTCGGGATTCTCGACCAGAAAGTCGAAATGACGCACGATACCCTCTTTCAACCGCTCCAGCAACGGGAGCTCGGGATTGCCGAAAGCCGTCAGGACCGACTGCCCCATGAGCCTCATCTTGTCAGTGAGTATGCGGTCGAAGAGCAACTCCTTGCTTCTGAAATAGTAGTGAAGCATGGCATGTGTCACCCCCGCGGCCCGGGCTATCGACGCCGTCTTGGCCCCGTCGAACCCCCGGAGCATGAACTCCTGCTCGGCTGCCTTCAAAATATCAGACTCGGTATCTTTGGTTTTCATACTGGACTATATCAACAAAATGGTTTAACAAAAACGTCTAACAAAATTGTTAGTACAAAACTAATTCATATTCCAAAGAAAAACAAGAGTACTTCTATATGTTTTACAACACACAAGAGCATCACCCACTCCCGCGAGGTCTTGTCTCCGCTATCTGTCCGGGACTCTGCACTCCCCGATCCGCCATACTGCCCGCTCCTCACACCTCACACCCGCACCTCACAGCCCGAACTGCTTCCTACCCCCCTCACCCCTTGTCCGTGAAAAACAGTCGAGGCCGCCCCGCCATGCGGGACAGCCTCGACCTCGAAAAACAAGTTTGGTTATTGGATTTACAATTCAATATCGCCATTGAACACCTCGTGCCAGGGCAAACCCTGTTTGTTGAGTTGTTCCATGAAGGGATCGGGATCAAACTCCTCGACGTTGTGAACACCCGGCTTGTTCCATTTGCCGGTGAGGAACATCATGGCACCGATCATGGCCGGCACACCCGTGGTGTAGCTTACGCCCTGCGCTCCGGTTTCGAGATAGGCGGCGTGGTGGCTGCAATTGTTGTAGACGTAGTAGGTCAACTCCTTGCCCTCCTTGTCGATACCGCGAATGCGGCAGCCAATCGAGGTCTCGCCCGTGTAGTTCTTGCCCAGGTCGCCCGGGTTGGGCAACACGGCTTTGAGGAACTGGATAGGCACAATCTCCATGCCGTTGTACATGATGGGCTCGATGCTGGCCATACCGATGTCCTGAATTACCCGCAAGTGTGTGAGATACTCCTGCCCGAAGGTCATCCAGAAACGGGCTCGTTTGAGTGTGGGATAGTTTTTCACCAGCGACTCCAACTCCTCGTGATAGATGAGGTACGACTCTTTGGGGCCGATATTGGGATAGGTGAGCGGACGGTGAATTTCGTGCGGTTCGGTCTCGATCCACTGGCCGTTCTCGTAGTACTTGCCCTTTTGAGTCACCTCGCGGATATTGATTTCGGGATTGAAGTTGGTAGCAAAAGCCTTACCGTGATTGCCGGCGTTGCAGTCGACTATGTCGAGGTATTGCATCTCCTTGAAGTAGTGCTTGGCGGCATAGGCCGTATAGACGCCACTCACTCCCGGGTCGAAACCGCAACCCAGAATGGCGGTGAGGCCGGCCTGCTCGAAACGTTCGCGATAGGCCCATTGCCACTTGTACTCATACTTGGCCTCGTCGAGGGGCTCGTAGTTGGCCGTGTCGAGGTAGTTGACCCCACAGTGCAGACAAGCGTCCATGATGGTGAGGTCCTGATAGGGCAAAGCCACGTTAATCACAATATCGGGCTTGTGTTTCTTGAACAAAGCCACCAGTTCGTCCACCTTGTCGGCATCGACACGGTCGGTCACAATGCGGCTGTCGCCTATGGCTTTGGCAATAGCATCACATTTGGATTGCGTGCGGCTGGCCAAAACGATTTCGGTAAACACGTCGGGGTTCTGCGCCACCTTGTGGGCCACCACCGTTCCTACGCCACCGGCGCCAATAATAAGAACTTTTCCCATTTGTATATTCTGTTATATTCGATTTTCCTGAATTTCGCCTGCCGATTGGGTGACAGGGCAAAGATCGTTTTTTTATTCGTCGTTATCGGTATCGGCCGTCAGGTCAAGCACCTCCTTGTCGCCGCTCTTGTCAAAATATTGCTTACGCAGAGGCGATGCCGAAATCTCCTTGTGGAAAAGGCGGTTGCGATAGACGTCGAGTGCCAGGTAGAGGGCGTGGCGGAACGACTGCTCATCGGCCTTGTTCTGTCCGGCAATGTCGTAGGCCGTGCCGTGATCGGGCGAAGTGCGCACGACGGGAAGCCCGGCGGTATAGTTCACGCCGTCCTCCATGGCCAAGGCCTTGAAGGGAGCCAGTCCCTGGTCGTGATACATGGCCAGCACCCCGTCGAACCGGCGATAGTGATCGGTCCCGAAGAAGCCGTCGGCCGGATAGGGACCGAAACAGAGCATGCCCTTGTTGTTGGCCTCCTGAATGGCCGGTTTGATGATGTCAATCTCCTCGGTACCCAAGAGTCCGTCGTCACCGGCATGGGGGTTGAGCGACAACACGGCGATGCGGGGTTTCACCACGCAGAAATCCTGTTTGAGCGACTGCTCGAAGATGCGGAGCTTTTCGAGGATAGCCTCCCTGGTAATAGCCCCGGGCACCTGGGCAATGGGCAGATGGCCCGACACCAGGGCTACCCGCAAGGTTTCGTTGAGCAGAATCATCAGGGCCTTGCGACCACGCCCCAACCGTTTTTCCAAATACTCGGTGTGGCCGGGGAAGTCGAACTTGTCGGACTGTATGGCATGCTTGTTGATGGGCGCCGTTACCAGCACATCGATGGTGCCGGCCTCGATGTCGGCGGCAGCCCGTTCGAGTGCCGCATAGGCAGCCTCGCCACCCACGGCCGTAGCCTTGCCAATCTCGACCTTCACCTCGTCGTCGACACAGGTAATCAGGTTTATCTTGTTGTCATCGGCCATCGAGGCATCGGCAATGATATTGAAGTTGACAGCCGGTATGTCGAGAGCCTTGCGGTGATAGGCAGCCACCTTGGCCGAGCCATAGACTACCGGCGTACAGATTTCGAGAATATGCGGGTCGGAGAGCGTTTTGAGAATCACCTCATAACCTACCCCGTTGATGTCACCCTGGGTAATACCCACTTTTATCTTATGTTCCATAGAATCAATCTTTAAACTTTTCCTGACAGGCCGAAGGAATTTTCGGCCCACTAAGATAAGAAAAATCCCCGATATACATCGCGGGCAAGGCGCACTTTTGCACGGAAGCCCCTATTTGCGCTCCTTCTCGGCCGTAGAGAGCATGCCGCAGGCGGCAAATATATCCTCGCCGCGCGAAGCCCGTATGGTGGCCGTGACGCCGTGGTGGTTGAGCCGGTCACGGAAGGCCTCCATCGACCGGGGGTCGGAGCTTTTGAGATTCGCGCCGGGAATGGCATGGAACCGAATAAGATTCACCCGGCAGTCGAGCCCCTTCAACCGGCGTGCCAATGCATCGGCATGCACCAGATCGTCATTGAACCCGCTGAACAGGATATATTCGAACGAGAGGCGTCGCTGGTGCGAGAAGTCGTACTGCCGCAACAAGTCTAAAATGTCGTCCATGTGAAAAGCCTTCTCGACCGGCATAATCTGCAAACGTTCGGCCGGATAGGGCGAATGCAGACTCACCGCCAGATGGCAGTGACTCTCGTCGAGGAACCGCCGTATCCCGGCCAAATGGCCGATTGTGGAGACGGTGATGCGCTTGGGACTCCAAGCAAACCCCCAATCGGCGGTGAGAATCGTGAGCGCCTTCATCACCTCGTCGAGGTTGTCGAAGGGCTCGCCCATACCCATAAATACCAAGTTGGTGAGCTGGTCGCTGTGCTCTACCGAGAGAATCTGGTTGATGATTTCGGCCGAGGTAAGGTTGCGCCGGAAGCCCTGCTTGCCGGTCATGCAGAAGCTGCAATTCATCTTGCAGCCCACCTGCGACGAGACACACAGCGTGGCCCGGTCGCGGTCGGGTATGTAGACGGTCTCGACAAAGTCGTTGTCGCCTACCCTGAACAGGTATTTAATAGTACCGTCGACCGACCGCTGCGACTGCATCGGCAACGAACGACCCACGTCGTAGCGCTGCGACAGCTGCTCGCGGTGACGCAACGACAGGTTGGTCATCTCGGCCAGGTCGGTTACCCGCTTGTCATAGAGCCACGCAGCCATCTGCCTGGCAGCAAAACGGGGCATTCCAGCCTCGGCCACCACGGCCTGCAACTCCTCCCATGTCTTTCCCAAAAGATGTTCTTTTTCCATAACCTCGGTTATTGCGGTAATACAAATACAGAGTGCGTGTATCGAGCCGACAGCCACGATATACGCACTCTGTGTTATCTTATTGACGATTTTGGTCGATTAGAAGAAACGAATCATCGTATTCTTGATGTCGGCCTTGTCGCGCAGAACCTCCATCAAACGGCTATTGATGAGGTAGTTGTAATTCTGTTGAATCTTGCGGGCTTCGGTCTGAGCATCGAAGGGCTGTTGTGAAACGGTCTTGTCGGTAACGGTGAATACATACACACCTCTTACCCCTTTCACGGGACCTACGAGCTTACCGTTCTCGGCCGTGGGAGCCAAAGCGCTCAATACCGGTTCATAACCTACACCGGCAATCGAGGGGGTCGAGAAGGAGATGAACTTGGCACTGTCGACCTGAGCCTTCATGGCCTCGGCATAACCGGCCAGCGTGTTGATATTCTTGGCTTTGAGATCGGCGATAATCTTCTCGGCCTTCTTGTCGTTACGTACCTGTATAGACAATGCGTCCTTCACCTGGTCGAGCGGAGCATAACCCTCCTTGACAATATTATCGAGAGCGGCTACGACAAACGAGTTGTCGAGCGTGAAGATTTCAGAAACCTCGCCCTTGTCGGCATTGAATGCCCAGCGGATAGCCTGACGGGCATCGTTGACTCCGGGCAGCGAGTAATCCTCGGCGCTGCAATCGTAGCTGTTGACGGTGTAGCCGGCATCCTTGGCAGCGGCACTGAATTTCTCGGCCGTGTTGTTGGCTGCGCTGTACGACGACAGTTGGTTATACAGTGCCGTGTGCGTCTCGGTGCTGGGATTGACAGCCACTACATAGGCAGCAACCTTGGCCTTCTTCACGGGAGCGGTGCGCGACAAGATTTGTACGATGTGCTCGCCACCCAGGCTCTCGGCCTTGAAATAGCCGTTGCCGCCTTCGCTGAACACTTTGTTGATAAAGGGACGGCCTACGGTAGGAGCCATGTTCTCGGTCAACCACACCTCGTCGTTACCGTTGAATTTGGGAGAGAGTTCGGCAAAGCTGCCACCGTTGTTCAGCACGTTGAGCACGCTGTCGATTTGGGTCGAACGGGGTTGGAACGAAAGCAGACGCACCTTGATGGAATCGGGGGCAACCTTGGTATCCATCAGACGGTACATGGTATAGGTATCGTTTTCAAATTCGAGCGGCGACGATTCGTTTACGGCAGCCGTCTCGGCAAATTTCTTCATCTTCTCGGGCATCGACGAAACGGCTACGAAGCAGTCGTCATAAGCCTCGTCGGAGTTGTTGGCTACGAAAGCAGCCACATCGTCGGTCGTGGCGAAAATCGATTGGTTCATTTCGACTTTCTCTTTGGCCTTGGCATAATCGGCCTCGCTGGGAACGATGTTCAATGCGATGTATTTGATCGAACGATGCTCGGGCATCTTGTAGAAATCTTTCACCCGGTTGTACTCGGCTTTGAGTTCACTGTCGCTGATGGCAATGGTGGAGTCGGCAATCGAGGTATAGGGTTGCAACGCATAAGCGATGTTGGCCGAGGTCTTACCCTCCTCAAACGAGTTTTCGAGATCCAGTTTGTTGGGCGTGAGGGCACGGTTCAAGAGGTTGGCAAACTTTTGAATGGCGCGATCTTCCTTCACCTGTTTCTCGAGACGGAGCCACATCTGACGCTGGGGCTCGATTTGAGCCAGCAGTTCGGGCGTGTTGTATCCGTGAGCCTCGGGATCGAGAATCACCTGCATGAAATTGAGCAGAGCCTGACGGTCGAACTCGCCGGTTTGCGGGTTGGTGAAGTATTGGCGCACTTGCGGCGAGATGTTGTCGCCGGTGAGCAGGTCGGCCAACTCTTCCTTGCTGACTACGATGCCCAGTTCGTCGAGCTCTTCGTTCAACAATATTTCGTTCACCATTTGGTCATACACCTCCTGGTTGATACGCGATGCATATCCCTCGGGCAAAGACATTCCCCGTTGAGCATACATCTGCTGCAACTCATCGGTACGAACCTTCACACGTTCCTGGAATTCTTCGACTCCGATATTGGTCCCGTTCACGACGGCGACTTTGCTTTGATTCATGGCGTAGAAGGTGTGTCCCGAATTAAGGAAGTCCCCTACGATAAAAGCGAGCAAGGCAACTCCGATAATCACCACGAGCATGCCTGCTTTACTTCTGATTTTGTTTAACGTAGCCATTTGTTACTTTCTATGTTTTTTTAGTTTTATATTTTATTATTTTTTATCCTCTTTTACTAAGGGCACGAAGATACAAAAATTTGGATTTATCTCGGCATAGAATGCTCAAAAAAAATATCTTATTCCTCTATTTTCATGCGCACAAGTTCAATTTTCGTAGCCTTCCGCCGCAAAATGGTGAACCGATAATTCTTAATCTCTACCGTCTCGCCCAGGCGGGGCAAAGTCTGGTAATGGTACAGAATATAGCCGGCAATGGTCTGATAATCGTCCGACTCGGGAATATCGAGCCCGAACTCTTCGTTGATGCGCCCGATTTCCATACGGCCCGAAAACTCATACTCGTTCTCGCCTACCCGACGGGCCACCAGATTTTGAGTGTCGTGCTCGTCTTCGATGTCGCCAAATATCTCCTCCACCAAATCTTCAAGGGTCACCAGTCCGGCGGTGCCGCCAAACTCATCGACCACGATGGCCAGGCTCTTCTTCTGCTGCATGAGGTTGCGCATGAGTTTGTTGGCCAACATGCTTTCGGGAGCGAAAACAGCCGGGCGAATGCTCTTGCGCCAGTCGTCATGCTGACGGAACATCTCCGACGAATGGATATAACCCAGTATGTTGTCGATACTCTCGCGATAAACCAGCACCTTGGAGATACCGGTGCTGACAAAGGTGTGTAGCAACTCCTCGTCGGTCACCTCGTCGATGTCGACCGCCACCAGTTCGGTTCGGGGTATCATGCAGTCGCGCAGGTGAATATTGGAGAAGTCGAGAGCATTCTGGAAAATCTTCATCTCGGGTTCGACAGGCTCCTTCGAGTCGCTCTCCTCAATGCTCTTCTGGATAAACGAATCGAGCTCTATCTTACTCATCAACACATCGGTATGATGCTCTATCTTCACACCGCCCAACCGCATGAGGCATTTCGAGACCAGCGAGGTGAACTTGGAAATGGGATACAGAACCACATAGATGAGCCACACGAGCGGAGCAAAGAATCGCATCGTGGCGTTGGGGTCGATGCGGAAGATGGTCTTGGGCATGAACTCGCCCACAAACAGAATCAACAGCGTGGAGAGCAAGGTCTGCATGAGTACCACAAAAGCCTCCTGGTCCCACACCAGGGCGATGACAGGCTCTAGCAGGGCGGCCATACCCATACCGTAGATGACCAGCGCGATGTTGTTGCCCACCAGCATGGTCGAGATAAACTGCTCTTCATTCCCGTAAAAGAGGCTGAGAATCCTCGACAAAAGCCCCTTTTGCTTCATATCGAGCTCGGCCCGCACCTTGTTCGACGAAACGAAGGCAATCTCCATGCCCGAGAAGAAGGCCGAGAAGAGCAGCGCAATGATGATGATGGCTATCCAATTCATGATTTCTTCGTTTGTTTGGGAGGAGCGGCCTGAGCCTTTTGCGGGACGAGCGTATCACCTTGCAGCGAGTCGGCCGGGACGGTATCGCGCTTGATGGGGAATATGCCACTGGTACGGCGTATGACGTAACGGGTCATCTGCTCGTTCGAGGTAAATCCATAGCCCTCGATAACCTCGTCGGGGGTTTCGATGTGGATAAACGAGTCGGAATAGATTTCGCGTTTGCGCTGGTCCCAGAATATCTGCGAGGTGAGAAAGACCTCCTGCTTGGTATTCTCGATGCGCACATTCTTGTCGAGCCGCCACAACTGCTTGTTCTTGAAATAGGTGGCCGTGTCGCCCTGGATAAGGGCCTCGGTGGCAAACACCGAATCGAACTTCTCGACATACAGTCCCTTCGGGAAAAACCAGTAAGGCTCCTTGGCATTTTCATAGATGAGCCACTCGGGAGCCTTGATGCGATAGCGCGTAATGCCCGAGTCGGAGATGAGGGTTTCGACCCCGAGCGTGCGCAACGTAGGCACCTCGGCAGCATTGTCAAACCCCTTGACCACCTCGTTTTTAGACCCCGAGCAAGCGCTCCACAGAACCGGGAATGCCACAAAAAGCACAAGCCCCAAGCGAGAGAGCCCGATAAACCAACGGTCGGTATTTCCTCCTTTTTTTGTCATTCTACAAAACTATATCGCAAAATTATAAATAGTTGCAGGGCATGCCAAATATTCCCGTAAAAATTATCTCCAACCCCTTTAAAAGCAAGAGAGGATACATCTCAAAGATGTACCCTCTCGTATAATTTCCAACTACCAAATTGCAGTCGGTAAACCTATCGTTCGATTTACTTTACAATCTTGACAGTTTTATTGTTGTTGAATTTCAGGATATATACACCCTTAGCCAGGTTCTGACCGTCGATAACGGTTTCACCTTGTATTGCAGCAGAAGCTACACGTTGACCAGCGATGTTATATACATCAACCGACGAAACTTCCGAACCGTTAACTACGAAGTTACCGTTCTCAACCGTTACAATGACAGCAGGAGCAACTACGCCTTCAACACCCGAAACATCGCCCTGAGCGATTCTGAATACAGCCGAAGCAGCCGGAATCGAAACCGTAACATCAGTCAAACGACCAGCTACACCTTCGGGAAGTTCAGTTGCGGTAAATGTCAAAGTTAAATCACCCGTCGTTTCGTCATAGTTTGCCGAAGGTTCTACCCAATCATACAAAGCATTGTTGGAGTCTTCAAAAATCCAATAGTCGGGATGAATGCTCGAAGTCATTTCAAAGGTCTTCGAACCCCCAGCCACAGGAACTTCAAACTTATAGTCACTGTCGTTCAACTCCTTAATCCAGTTGTACTGAATATTCAAGTTGATTAATGCACCACTGGAATGCTTGCCACTCGTAAATTCCAGAGCCGAATAAGAAACGTATCCATAGAGTTGGCCTTTATAATATAATCCCACATTGGTACTGCTCTCTCTATCACTGCTTGTAAGCACATTAGCAGGATATACTTTATCGGTAGCCGGGTTAAAACCAGTTATCTCTACCGCAATAGCTTGATCGATGTCGACGCTGGACTCCATAACCAAATCACCATCTTTCACTATAATTGGAATCGAAATAGGTACATAATTAGTAGCACTCACCTCTACTTCCGATCCGCTCACCGAACCCGTAGCAATAATATCTGTCGGGAAGCCATTCTCATTCAGTTTATAGATATTGACCCGAATAACCGTAGAAGGATCCATAGCTTGAACAGCAGCCAACATATATACACCCGACAAGGCATAGGGTACCTCAGGGGCGTCAAACATCTCTATAATAGAAACACTATCAACACCTTCTATCTGACCCGACATTAAGCTGGCCCATTTAGAAGCCATCTCATTGTCTACGCCGAAATAGGCGGTGTAAGACAAGGCATCATCAGTTTCGCCTTCGCCCAAATAGAGGTAATTGTAGTTACAAACTCCAAATTCAGTAGACTCAGTCGCCGAAATTGTACCTCTTATGAATCCACCATTTTGAATGTTTTCAAAATCCAACTTAAACGGATCCGACTCAACGCCATTAAAGGTTGAAACGAGTGTAGGCACGGCAACCTTACTCATAGGATCATACACGGGAGTCACCAGATTCTCTTCTTCCGAGGAAAGAACCGAAGTCTCATCGCTAGGATCAACATAGCTCCATTTAGCGCCATCGGCAATTGCCGACGTATTCGTCCACGTTAACGAATGGTAAGCAGGGCCCAACAAAGTCGGAGTATTCAGATTATAGAAATCGGGCGAGAAACCTACATTATAAGCACCCTTGGGACGAGCATAACTTGCAACAGGAGAAAGAGCGCCTATTTGTACATTATCCAAACACATCGACTCACCGTTCTCTCCTACATATCTAAATGCAACTTGAATGGATTTCCCGGCGAATTTACCCAGACTCATATAAAATTGAGTATAGGGATGAGTCATAGACATAACATCATTCATCAACTCCTCTTCCGTGTATTTTTTGGCATCGTCAAGCACATCCCAGATTTTCTCCCACTTAGCTCCATTATCGGTCGAGACTTGAACCTCCAAATATGAGTTCTCAGCAGTAAATCCAAACGTATTCATATCTAACAATGTCCAACCGGGACTATAGCTCAAATAGAACAGCAAATAATCCGACTCAGAAACCGTTACAGCAGGAGAAATCAACCATTCATCTTGTGCTTCAAGAACTTCACCTGTTGCCTGATTGGGTATACTCGTTTGTATACGGGCCTTAGAATTACCTTCATACGAGGGGAAATATGAACTTGAAAGGTCAACACACCAAGTCAAGTTCAATTTTTCGGAATCAGCACCCGGAGCCACATGAGCTGGGGTTGTTTTCGAAACATCTTGCCAGTTAGCCGGAATCCAGTCATAGGCTTTTCCATCATAACCTTCAAATCCCTCAAACAAGAGAGGATCCGTTGCTGCAACAGACTTGGTAATCGTTCTGGGCGATTTCATCTTATTGAGCTGAGAAGCTACTGCGCTGGCACCATTTTTAGTCAAGACTTTACGAACCATTCCATCAGCGGCTTTATACCACTGAATCGAAGAGCCATTGCTCAACGTTTGTGTAGCGACAACGTTCGTCACTGCGGGAGCAGCTTGCAGACGCATTGCCTTTGCATTCACCTTTTCTACACCTCTAGGCTGAGCCTGAGTTGAAATCAATTTTGTATTGGG